>Ga0164294_10001783_pt1 | contig 19688 bp, 19 predicted proteins | sample GEODES005metaG_FD_111479 | JGI IMG/M metagenome (GOLD analysis project Ga0164294, IMG submission 111479) | Oligotrophic lake water microbial communities from Sparkling Lake, Wisconsin, USA - GEODES005 metaG | ecosystem: Environmental > Aquatic > Freshwater > Lake | place: USA: Sparkling Lake...
CCCGACGTCCTTGAGTACGGCGACATGATGCAGATCTACGCCCAGGTGGCGGGACTGCGGCCACGCCGCATTCTGGTACTGCCGGTGCTCACCCCGCGCATCGCCTCGCTATGGGTGGGATTGGTAACGCCGATCCCCACCGGGCTGGCCCGACCGCTGGTGGAGTCGCTGCACTGCGATGCGGTGATGGACAACCACGACATCGACACCATCATCGCGCCGCCGGAGGGAGGTCTCACGCCCTACAAGCGTTCGGTATCGCTGGCCCTGGAACGGATCGCCCGCGGCGATGTGGAGACCACCTGGAACACCGGAACCGCCGCGAATCTGCCCAGTGATCCGGAGTGGGCCGGCGAGGTGGTGTTCACCGATACCCGCGCCCGGCACACGTCGGTCAGTCCCGAGCAATTGTGGAAGGCCGTGGAGCGCAGCATCCCGGCGCACTGGCGGGTCGAGGAACGCGAACCGGGACAGGTTCTGAAATTGCGTGCCGAGCGACGTGGGCCCGGTGACCGCTGGCTGGAAATGCGCGTCACCCCGGAGGGCACCGGAAGCCGCTATGAACAGCAGGCGATCTTCTACCCGCGCGGACTCGCCGGCCGGTTCTACTGGTTCGCGGGCCGGCCACTGCAGGCAATGGCGTTGGATCGACGGGTGCGCCGGATCACCTCAGCGGTGAACTGACCCGTCGGCACGTTTCACGGGCGGCTGAGCGCCGAGACGTTGTCGTTGTCGGCCTGCACGGCGGCCAGCATGTTCTCCACGACGTTCTTGCCGAGCGCGTTCGCACCCGGCAGTTCGATCGGGTAGTTGCCATCGAAGCAGGCGCAGCACAACCGGCTGGCGGGCTGCTCGGTTGCCGCAATCATTGCTTGCTGGGAGATATAGATCAGGCTGTCGGCGCCGATGGCCTGACGGACGGCCTCAATCATCTCGCCGTCATCGGTCTGGGTACCCGGGGCGTTCGCGATAAGTTCGGCGGGGGTGGCGAAGTCGATACCGTAGAAGCACGGCCATTTCACCGGCGGTGATGCGATCCGAACATGGATCTCAACGGCGCCGGCCTCCCGCAGCATCCGGATCAGGGCGCGCTGGGTGTTGCCGCGGACGATCGAATCATCAACCACAACAAGGCGTTTCCCGCGGATGACCTCTTTGAGCGGGTTGAGCTTGAGCCGGATACCAAGCTGGCGGATGGTCTGCGACGGCTGGATGAACGTACGCCCGACATAGGCGTTCTTCATCAGTCCCTGTCCGAACGGGATACCCGATTCCTGGGCGTAGCCCACCGCGGCCGGTGTGCCCGACTCGGGCACACCGATCACCAGGTCCGCGTCGACCGGCTTCTCTCGGGCCAATCGGCGACCGATGTCGACCCGGGCACCGTGCACCGATCGGCCGGCCAGGTTGCTGTCGGGCCGGGCCAGGTAGACATATTCGAATACGCAGGCCTTGGGCGTAGGGGGCGCGAACCGAGTGGAGCGGACGCCGTCGGCGTCGATGGCCAACAACTCCCCGGGTTCGATGTCACGTACGAAGGACGCGCCGACGATGTCGAGTGCCGCGGTCTCGGAGGCGACGACCCAGCCGCGGTCGAGCCGACCCAGCGACAGTGGGCGCACCCCATGGGGATCACGAGCGGCGTAGAGAGTGGTCTCGTCCATGAAGACCAGGCAGAAAGCGCCCCGAACTCCCGGAAGCAGTTCCAGGGCGGCCTGCTCGATGCTGGAGTCGGCGGCCCCGCCGGCCAGCAGCGCGCCCAGGATGTCGGAATCGGTGGTCGCAGCGCCGGGCATGTTGTGATTGATCAGGCCGACTTTCCTGGCCCGGTCGGCAAGTTCAGTGGTATTGACCAGATTTCCGTTGTGCCCCAGCGCAACTCCGGTGCCGGCGGCGGTGTTGCGGAACACCGGCTGCGCGTTCTCCCACGTTGTCGAACCGGTGGTCGAGTAGCGGCAGTGGCCGATCGCGACGTGACCCGGCATGGCACCGAGGGTCTGCTCATCGAACACCTGACTGACCAGACCGAGGTCTTTGAAGACTAGAACCTGCGACCCGTCGGCCACCGCGATACCGGCCGCCTCCTGGCCCCGATGCTGCAGGGCATAGAGGCCGTAATAGGTGAGCTTGGCAACTTCCTCACCGGGGGCCCAGACGCCGAATACACCGCATTCTTCGCGAGGTGGTTCTTCCAGTTGGCCGGTCACGATATGGGCTGCTCCCTGACGGGGTTTTGGCTGGCTTGCTATCGAGTCTACGGCCATCGGCAGCCAAATCGGGAATCGAATCGTGCCGTGTCAGTCACCGTCGTGCTCGCCCAGGCTGACCAGCGGAAACCAAAGCGATATCACTGCGGCGCGGGCGCCGGAGAGTCGCAACGAACCATCCGTCACAGCCTCATCGAAGCCTTTCAGCCCGGTGACCATGAGCAACCAGGTTCGCGGATCGGTCTCGACCACGTTCGGCGGTGTTCCGCGGGTGTGCTTCGGACCTGAAATACATTGCACCGCAACGAAAGGCGGGATCCGGACCTCAACACTGGAACCAGGCTCCAGCGCTGCCAGCGCTCGGGCGCTGAGCCGGACCGCGTCAGCGATCTCGGCGGAGACGGGTACGGGAGCGGTGTCGTCGCGGAGCCACCGTGCGAGGTTGACCACCGCGGCGCGGATTGTCTGCGGGTCGGCGCCGCCCCGGGGCGGGGTCATCCGAAGAGCCCGGGCAGCACTCCCTCGGATATCTGGCGCAGTTCGTCAAGTGTCACCGTGAAAAGGCCTTGTATCTCAACGGAATCCGAGCCCTCGTCGGAGACGCCGATTCGGGTTGCGGGCAGGCCGCGGGCTTCACACATCGCCCGGAACCGGCTCTCCTCGGTACGCGGCACCGCGACCAGTACGCGGCCGGCCGACTCGGAGAATAGGAACACAAAGGGATCGACATTCTCGGGTAGCACCAGCCGGCACCCGGTTTCGCCGGCCATCGCAGCCTCGACGACAGCCTGGATCAGGCCGCCTTCACTCAGGTCGTGTGCGGCCGAGACCAAACCATCACGGGAGGCGGCGACGAGTACCTCGGCGAGCAACTTCTCCCGGTCAAGGTCCACCTTCGGCGGAACGCCGCCCAGATGGTCTGCGGTGACTTGCGCCCAGATCGAGCCATCGAACTCGTCGCGGGTGTCGCCCAGTAGGAGCAGAGTTTCACCCGGTTGCGCCCCCAGTGCGGTCGGCAGCCGACGGCGCACATCGTCGATCACCCCGAGCACACCCACGACCGGCGTCGGCAGGATGGCCGTCGCCCCGGTCTGGTTGTAAAAGCTGACGTTTCCACCGGTCACCGGAATACCGAGGGCGGCGCAGCCGTCGGCCAGGCCCCGGACGGCCTGGGCGAACTGCCACATGACACCGGGATCTTCCGGGGAGCCGAAGTTGAGGCAGTTCGTGACCGCGATCGGGGTTGCGCCGGTGACCGCGACGTTGCGGTAGGCCTCGGACAGGGCCAGTTGTGCTCCGGCGTAGGGATCAAGCTGGGTGTAGCGGCCGGAAGCGTCGGTCGACACCGCAATGCCGCGCCCGGTGGTCTCGTCAATGCGCAACACCCCGCCGTCGGCGTGCTCGGCCAGCACAGTATTGCCCCGGACGTAACGGTCGTACTGCTGCGTGATGAACGCCCGGCTGCACAGATGCGGACTACCCAGCAGCGCAAGCAGAGTCGCGCGCAACTCATCTGGCGTCTTTGGCCGCGGAAGCTTGGCCGAGGTATCGGCGATCAACGCGTCCTGGGTCCCCGGTCGCGCCATCGGCCGCTGGTAGACCGGGCCTTCATGAGCAACGGTCCGGGGCGGAACATCAACGACGACGTCCCCGTGCCAGGTGATCTTCAGCCGGTCACCGTCGGCGACCTCACCGATCACGGCGGCCAGCACATCCCACTTACGGCACACCGCCATGAACTTCTCGACGTTCTCCGGTGCCACCACGGCACACATGCGTTCCTGCGATTCGCTCGACAGCACCTCAGCCGGGCTCATGTTCTTTGCGCGCAGCGGAACCCGATCCAGTTCAATGACCATGCCGCCGTCGCCGGCGGAAGCCAATTCAGAAGTGGCACAGGATAATCCGGCGCCGCCGAGATCCTGAATGCCGACTACCAGGTGGGCGGCATACAGTTCGAGGCAGCACTCGATGAGCACCTTCTCCATGAACGGGTCACCGACCTGCACGCTGAGCAGTTTCTTGCGAGATCCGCTTGCGGGATCGAGCTTCGATCCAGCCCTGGCGTCGTCCTCGTCGCCGCCGAAGGTATCACTGGCAAGCACCGACACTCCGCCGATACCGTCCAAACCGGTACGCGCACCGAACAGAATGATCTTGTTGCCGGTTCCCGACGCGAACGCCAGGTGCAGGTCTTCCTTACGCAATACGCCCACACACATCGCGTTGACCAATGGATTGCCGGCGTAGGAGGCGTCGAACACCGTCTCGCCGCCGATGTTGGGCAGGCCGAGGGAGTTGCCGTAACCGCTGATCCCGCGCACCACTCCGTCGAGGACGCGTCGGGTGTCGGGAGCGTCGGCGGCGCCGAAGCGCAACTGGTCCATCACCGCAACCGGCCGCGCCCCCATCGCCATGATGTCGCGAACGATGCCACCGACTCCGGTGGCTGCGCCCTGGTACGGCTCGACATAGGAGGGGTGATTGTGGGACTCGACCTTGAACGTCACCGCCCAGCCGTCACCGATGTCCACCACGCCGGCGTTCTCCCCGATACCGGCGAGCATGCCGGAACGCATCTCATCGGTCGTGGTCTCGCCGAAGTAGCGCAGGTGCACTTTGGAGGACTTGTACGAGCAGTGCTCACTCCACATCACCGAGTACATGGCCAGTTCGGCGTCGGTGGGGCGTCGGCCGAGGATCTCCCGGATGCGCTGATACTCGTCATCCTTGAGCCCGAGTTCCCGGTAGGGCTGCGGATGATCCGGGGTGGCCGCTGCGTGCTCGACGGTGTCGATCACGTCAGCCCATCACCGGCGCAACGCAGAACACATTGCCGTCGGGGTCCTCCAGCACCACCCAGCCGTAGTCACCGAACGAGTGGCGTCCGGTCTCCGCGGCACCGAGTTCGACAAGGCGAGCGATCTCAGCCTCCACATCGGCGGTCTCGAAGTCGAGGTGGATGCGGGCCTTGCCGGGAGTCGGGTCATCGACCCGCTGGAAGCCCAGCCGCGGGCCCGCCGCACTCGCCACCATCAGGAATTCGCCCGGCACCAGCGGGACCACCGTGCCGTCGAGCACGGTGGACCACCAGTCGGCCAGCCGGTCCGGCTCGGTGCAGTCGAACGTCACCATTTCCACCGTCAAAGTCGCGGAGCCCACCATGGGACAACACTAACTCAGTCCGGTGCCAGGAACGCCGCCAGCGCGGCGGCATAGGAGCCGACATCGGCGACGCCCATGAGTTCCCGGGCGGAGTGCATGGCCAGTTGTGGTGCGCCGACGTCGACGGTCGGGATGCCGGTGCGCGCAGCCGTCATCGGCCCGATGGTCGATCCGCACGGCAGGTCGGCGCGGTGTTCATAACGCTGCAGGGGCACACCGGCCGCCCGGCAGGCCAGCTCGAAGGCCGCCGCGGTGCGACTGTCGGTGGCATAGCGCAGGTTGGGCTGGACCTTGAGCACCGGTCCTGCGTTGACGTAGATCGGATGGCCGGGTTCGTGGCGCTCCGGGTAGTTCGGGTGGGTGGCGTGCGCCATATCCGCCGAGGCCAGCATCGAGGCGGTCGTCAGGCGCAGGAAGTCCTCCCGGTCACCACCGGCGGCCAACACGATGCGCTCCAGCGTCGTGCGCAGGAGGTCCGACTGCGCGCCGTGATCGGAGACCGAGCCCACCTCCTCGTGGTCGAACAGCGCCAGCACCGGCAGGTAGTCGCCTGGCTCTGCGGCCAACAATGCCTCCAGGCCCGCATAGCAGCTGGCCTGGTTGTCCAGCCGCGGCGCGCTGATGAGGTCTTTGTCGACCCCGATCACCCTCGACGGGGTCAGGTCATGGGTCATCAAGTCTGCTGACAGCAGGTCGGCGGGCGTCACACCGGCCCAGTCGGCGACGTAGTGGTGGAATGGCCGGGCCGGACCCTCCGCGCCGAATACCGCGTCGAGGTGGCGCTGCGGGTTAAGGCTGACGGAGTTGCGGTCCTCGGCGAGGTGGATGGCCAGTTGCGGCACCCGCAGCAGCGGTTCATCGAAGCGCACCAGGCGGTGCTCGAGCTCATTGTCCTTGGTGCGCAGGGAGATCCGGCCACTGATGCCGAGGTCGCGATCGAGCCAGGAATTCAGCCACGCCCCGCCGTAAGGTTGCAATCGCACCAGACGCCACATGGTTTCGGTGCGATCCGGATGCTGCTTGACGCGCAGGTTGGGACTGTCGGTATGGGCGCCCACGATGCGGAATGGCTGTTGCCGGCCTGATGCCGTCCAGGCGACCACCGATCCGGACCGGATCGTGAAGAATCGGCCAGCGGCGGCGTCATCCCACCGGTCGGTCTCGGCCAGTTCGGTATAGCCGGCAGTGCGAAGCCGGTCAGCCACGGTTGCGGAGACGTGGAATGGCGACGGGGAGGCGTCGATGAACTCGCACAGCCCGACCGCGCTGGCCCCGGTCATTGCTGGGCGGCCAGGACCGCGTCGAGTGCTGAGTAGAACATGCCCAGCCCGTCGTCGGACGGTCCGGTGAGCGCCTCGGTGGCGTGCTCCGGGTGTGGCATCAGCCCGACCACCCGGCCGTTGGCCGAACTGACTCCGGCGATCCCGCGCATCGAGCCGTTGGGGTTGTCGGCGTACCGAAGTACCACCCGGCCCTCGGCCTCAAGTTCGTCGAGCACGGATTCGCTTGCCACATAACGTCCTTCGCCAGACTTCAGCGGCACCAGCAGTTCAGCACCCGGCTCGTAGCGCGACGTCCAGGCCGTCGTGGTGGAGGCCACCTGCAGCCACACGTCGCGGCAGATGAAGTGCAGACCGGCGTTTCGGGTCAGCGCACCGGGTAGCAGGCCGGCTTCGCACAGCACTTGAAAGCCATTGCAGATTCCGAGCACCGGCATTCCGCGCCCGGCCTCGGCAACCACCTCACCCATCACCGGTGCGAACTTGGCGATCGCCCCGCAGCGCAGATAGTCGCCGTAGGAGAATCCGCCGGGCACCACGACGGCGTCAACGGCCTTGAGGTCGGCGTCGGCGTGCCAGAGGCTCACCGCTTCGGCTCCGGCCAGGCGCACCGCACGCGCGGCGTCGATGTCATCAAGGGTGCCCGGGAAGGTGATGATCCCCACGCGAGCGCTCATGACGGGTCCCGGCTGACCGACCAGTCCTCGATGACGGTGTTGGCCAGTAGCGACTCGGCGATCTCGGCGAGTTGATCGTCGGTCACCGAATCGTCGACCTCAAGCTCAAACCGCTTGCCCTGCCGAACCTCTGAGATACCGGCATGGCCAAGGCGGCCCAGCGCGCCGACGATAGCCTGGCCCTGTGGGTCGAGAATCTCAGCTTTGGGCATCACGTGGACAACAACCCGGGGCACTGGAGCTCCTCTGACGCGGCGAATGGTGCAGGTTGATCCTAGCGTCGGGTCACGGGCACGAACCTATGTAGGCCGTGCACAACGGCGCGGCGAGCGCGTCGAGAACGGTCTCGTCGGTCACCGTGGGCCAGGCAGTCTGCGGTGGAGAGTCCGACCACAGCGCCAGTTCGGTGATGGTGCTGTTGATCGGATCGGCAAGCAGATACTCATGGAGGATCACCGGTCCGCTGACGGCTGCGGCCATCTGAACCGGCTCGTCCAGGGTCAGCGATGGGGACGCCGCGGCGTTGCTCTGTTGGCAGGCCCGCAACGCGGTGACCGCGGCGGCAAACGTATCGCGGGCAAGCTGGCCACCCCACCAGGTCTCGCCACGCCAGTGCAGCACCTGGGCCTGCATCTGCCACTGGCCGGCGGCATTGGTCACCAGCGCGCGCTCGGCGACCGCGAAACTGCGCGGGTCCCCTCCAACCGGTGGGCTGCCGCACAGTTCCTCAAATCGGAACCGCGGCGATCGGGCCGTCACCGCCACCGCGGCGAGCTCAGGCCAGTCGTAGCGAGAGTGCAGCGGGATCGACGACGGTGCGATCCACGCGGTATCGGGAATACGGTTGCAGGCCGGGGGGCAGGTGCCGACCGGCTCGGCGCTCGCCGGTGGTGCCACGACGATCAGCGAGGCCGTCACCACCGATGTGAGGACCATCCGCATACGCCGCCTCCTGTGCGAGCACAATCGTAAGCATGGAACTGACACACTTCGGGCATTCATGCCTGCTGGCAGAGCTTGGTGTCGCGCGGCTGCTGTTCGACCCGGGCACCTTCTCCCACGGTTTTGAGGGCATCACAGGTCTCTCGGCGATCCTGATCACCCACCAGCACCCCGACCATGCCGATCCGCAGCGACTGCCCGCGCTGGTTGAGGCCAACCCCGGTGCCGCGTTGTACGCCGATCCTCAGACCGCCGACCAACTAGGCGGTGACTGGCGTGCGGTTCGCGTCGGTGACGAAATCACCATCGACGGCGTGAGCGTCCGCGGAGTCGGCGGCCGCCACGCTGTCATTCACCCCGAGATCCCGGTGATCGATAACATCTCCTACCTGATCGGCGATAACGAACACCGCGCCAGGCTGATGCACCCGGGCGACGCGCTGTTCGTCCCCGATGAGCCGATCGAGGTGCTCGCCACCCCGGCCGCCGCACCGTGGATGAAGATCTCCGAGGCGGTGGACTATCTGCGCGCGGTGGCGCCCCAGCACGCCGTTCCGATCCATCAGGGCATCATTGCCCCGGAAGCCCGCGGCATCTTCTACAGTCGGCTGGCCGAGATGACCGACACCGACTTCCGGATACTGATCGAGGAGAACTCGGTCCGGTTTTGAATCAGAGAGGGGAACACCTGTGAGCGCAGCCGACCTTGAGAGGCTCTTCGGACTTGGCGGCAAGACGGCACTGGTCACCGGCGGTACCCGCGGAATCGGGATGATGATCGCGCGCGGTCTGCTGCAAGCCGGCGCGCGCGTGGTGGTCAGCTCGCGCAAGGCCGACGCCTGCGAGCAGGCCGTCGCGGTGCTCTCGGAGTTCGGTGACGTTCGTGGGGTCGCGGCTGATCTTTCCCGCCAGGAGGAGTGCAAGCGGTTGGCCGCGGACGTGCTCAACCGGACCGACACCCTCGACATCCTGGTTAACAATGCCGGGGCCACCTGGGGTGAACCGCTGGAGACATTTCCTGCCGCGGCCTGGGATCGCGTCCTCGACCTCAACGTCAAGTCGCCGTTCTGGATGGTCCAGGAACTACTGCCCGCGTTGCGCAAAGCGGGCACTCAGGATGACCCGGCGCGCATCATCAATATCGGCAGCATCGACGGCATCCACGTCAGCCCGATGACGACCTATTCGTACTCGACGAGCAAGGCCGCGATACACCAGCTGACCCGAGTGCTGGCCAAAGAACTTGGGCCTCAGCACATCACCGTCAACGCGGTGGCACCTGGACCGTTCCCATCGAAGATGATGGCAGCGACTCTGGAGGCATTCGGCGACGCGATCGCAGCCTCTGCCCCGCTGCGCCGGATCGGCCGAGACGACGATATGGCCGGGATCGCAATCTTCCTGGCCAGCCGGGCCGGCTCTTACCTGAATGGGGCCGTGATCCCGGTCGACGGTGGAATCGCCACCACCGCGAGCGGAACAGCGCGCTAAGCGTTGTCGCAATCAGGCTGCGTCGGCGAGCGCTGGATCCGGATCCCACCGGTAGACGACCGGGGTGCAACCGTGCATCAGCGCGAGGTCGACGGCATCCAGCACTGCCTGCCGGGGACTCGGCTTGCCGAGTTGACGGGCTGACACGGCCAATCGCACCGTCCCGCCGCGTCGAGCAGTGCGTTCAGCGGAAAGGACCACGGTCCGACACCACCACGGTTCGGTGAGAAAACCCGCACCAATACCGATCACCCGGCCCTGCAGTGTCCTGCCGCGCAGCAGGTCCACAGTCTCGTAGAGCCCGATGAAGAGACGAAAGCCGTTGTGCGGCAGCGCGGTGACCGTGCCGGCCGAGGCGGTCCAGCCGGGTACCGCAAACAGCCTGGTCCGCAAACCAAGCTGCTCCAGGGTGCGGTCGGCGGCAATCAGGCGAAGGTTCGCCTCATGCGCGGGCAGCGTCGCAAACTCGCTGCGCAACCTCTTGGTAGCGGCCTCGTCAAACCCGTGCAGGACTACCGCATCTCCGGCCGCTCGACGAGCCTGCAGCCAATCGACGGTGATGTCGTCGGAGTCCAGGCGGTAGCCGCCCTTGAGACGAGGCGCAACGAACAGCGACAGCGGCACACTGCGCGCATCGAGTTGCCGGCGAAAGTCATCGAGATGCGGCAGCGTCCGATTGCTGATTCCGGACACCGACACGATCAACTCTGCGGACACACCTGTCAGTATCGCGAAAGCAGGTGTCTATTCGGTGACGCCCAAGTGGATGTCAGTGGTCAGCGCGGCAAGACCGCCTCGATAGCGGTGATCACCTCAGGCGCGTCCGGTTCGGTTCGGGGACGGAACCGATTAACCACTTCGCCGGTGGGGGCGATGAGGAACTTCTCGAAGTTCCATTGCACATCACCGGCTTCGCCACCCGCGTCGGCGGTCTCGGTCAGTCGCGCGTAGAGCGGATGCCGGTCGGCCCCATTGACGTCGACCTTGGCCAGCAACGGAAACGTCACGCCATAGGTGGTGGAACAAAACGTGGCGATCTGCTCGGGCGTGCCGGGCTCCTGTCCCATGAACTGGTTGCACGGGACTCCGATGACCGTCAATCCGCGGTCCGCGTAGTCGCGGGCCAACTGCTCCAGCGCACCGTACTGCGGCGTCAGACCGCACTTGGACGCGACATTGACCACCAGGAGCGCTCGGCCGTCGTACTGAGCCAGCGAGGTGGGGTTTCCATCGAGTGTGGTGAGCGGGATCTCTGCCAGGGACATGGCGGAGAGACTACCTCGCCTGCGGTCCGAATCGCTGCGGGTCTGCGGTTGCCAGCAGCCAGGCATACTGGAACGCAGTTTCCTTCCACCGTTCGTATCGGCCACTGATACCGCCGTGGCCTGCCGCCATCTGAGTGCGCAACAGCACCGGATGCGGATCTGTCTTGACGTGACGCAGCGCGGCAACCCATTTGGCGGGCTCGACGTAGAACACCCGGGTGTCGTTGAGCGATGTCATCGCCAGAATCGCCGGGTATTGCTTGGCGTCGATGTTCTCGTAGGGCGAGTACGACTTCATATAGGCGTAGACGTCGGCGTCGGCCAACGGGTTTCCCCACTCGTCCCATTCGGTGACCGTCAACGGCAACGACGGATCCAGGATCGTCGTGAGGGGATCGACGAACGGAACCTGCGCGAGGACGCCCGAGAACAACTCCGGTGCCATATTCGCCACCGCACCCATCAGCAGTCCGCCCGCACTGCCGCCAAGTGCGACGAGGTTAGTCGACCGGGTCAGGTCCGAATCAATGAGATGGCGTGCGGCGGAGATGAAGTCGGTGAAGGTGTTTTTCTTTTCCAGGAGCTTGCCCTGTTCGTACCAGAGCCTTCCCATCTCACCACCGCCGCGGACGTGAGCGATTGCGAAGATCATGCCGCGGTCGAGCAGGGAGAGTCGCGCAATGGAGAACCGCGGGTCCTCTGAGGACTCGTAGGCGCCATAGCCATAGAGCACCACCGGCGCGGGAGTCTCGACGCCGGAGCGGTGGATGAGCGAGATCGGGATCCGGGTTCCGTCCGGCGCTAACGCCCAGTCGCGGCGCTCGACATAGTCTTCCCGGCGGTAGTCGCCGAGGACCGGTTGTTCGCGCAGCAGGATTCGCTCACCGGATGCCAAGTCGATGTCGTAGATCCGCATCGGGGTGATGAACGACGTGGCGCCGACCCGAAGGCGAGGTGGGTTCCAGTTCGGATTGCCGGCCAGCCCGCAGGCCATCAACTCCGAATCGAAGCTGATCTCCTCCGGAGTGCCGTAACCATCGCCGATCGGCCACAATTGCAGCCGTGCCAGCGCTTCCCGACGGTAGTGGACGACGATGTGGTGGGCGAAGGCATCGACACCTTCGAGGCGGACATCGTCACGCGCAGCGATCAATGTCGACTGTGCGCTCGGGTTGTCGACCGGGGCATCGACGAGGGTGAAGTTCGGTACGCCGTCGTTGTGCAGGATCAGGAACCGATCCTCGCCACCGATCACGGCGTGCTCGACGGAGTACTCGACCCCTTCACGACGGGGCAGCACTTCAGTGAAGGATGCCTGAGGTTCGGAGGCGTCGGCGAATCGGACCTCGGAGGTGATCGACGATCCGGCCGCGATCAGGATGTAAGCGTTGCTTCGGGTACGACCCACCGCCACCCAGAACCGTTCGTCGGGTTCGTGGAAAACCTGCTCGTCGGGTCCGGTTGAGCCGAGGCCGTGGCGCCATACGGTATCGGGACGCCAGGATTGGTCGACGGTGGTGTAGTAGACCGTTGCGTTATCGGCAGCCCAGGTGACTCCTAGGCCGATACCGGCAATCAGATCCGGGTAAAGCTCGCCGGTCCGTAAGTCCTTGAACCGCAGGGTGTAGCGCTCGTCGCCGACGACATCGGTGGAGTAGGCCAATACGTTGCCGTCGATACTTACGCTGCTGGCGCCGAGTGAGAAGAAGTCGTGGCCGTCAGCTTCGACATTCTCGTCGAGCAGAACCTGTTCATCCTGGACGCGAGTGTGCTCGTCCAGAACCGGAGGCTCCCAATCATCGGGTCCGTCGGCAGGACGCCGGCAGTGCACGCCGTACTGCTTGCCTTCGAAGCTACGGCCGTAGTACCACCAGTCGCCGCGACGCACCGGCACCGACAGATCGGTTTCCTTGGTTCGTGACTTGATCTCATCGAAGATCTGCTGCCGCAGGGGTTCCTGATAGGCCGTCTGCGCCTCGACGTAAGTGTTCTCCGCCTCCAGGTGGGCGATCACCTCCGGGTCGGACTTGTCGCGCATCCACTCATACGGGTCGACGAATACGTCGTCGTGGTGAACGCGGCGAGTTTCTACGCGTTTGGGAACCGGAGCCACCCGGCCGGCCACATCAGGCTGGTGTGACCTCACGCGCCAAACCAGTCGGCGAACCTCAAACCCGAAATCCGCTCGTAGGCTTCGATGTAGCGCGCACGGGTCGACTCAACTATGGATTCCGGCAGCGGAGGCGGCGCGGCGGCGCCCTGGCGGTCCCAGCCGGATTCCGGTCCGGTCAGCCAGTTACGCACGAACTGCTTGTCGAAGCTGGCCTGCACCACACCCTCGGTGTAGCTGTCGGCGGGCCAGTACCGCGACGAGTCCGGGGTGAAGACCTCATCAGCGAGCACCAGTCGCCCGTCACGATCCACACCGAACTCGAATTTAGTGTCGGCGATGATGATTCCCTTGGTGAGCGCGTGTTCGGCGGCCAGATTGTAGGTCTGCAGAGTCAGGGCCCGTAACTGTTCGGCGCGTTCGGCGCCGATCATCTCGACGACCCGGTCGAACGAGATGTTCTCATCGTGGGCGCCGAGTTCCGCCTTGGTCGCCGGGGTGAACAGTGGGCGGTCGAACCTGCTGGCCTCAACAAGCCCGGCTGGCAGTGCAATACCGCACACCGCTCCGGTGCGCTGGTAGTCCAGCAGTCCCGAGCCGGTCAGATAACCGCGCGCGACGCACTCGACCGGCACCATATCGAGTTGTCGCACCACCAGGGCACGGCCGAGCACCTCGGCGGGGATACGTGGATCGTCCGGTGGGCCGGCAAGGTGGTTGGGCGCCCCACCGTGGTCCGAGACGAGACCGAAGAAGAACGTACTCATCGCGGTCAGGATGCGGCCCTTATCCGGAATGAGAGTGTCGAGGATGTAGTCGAAGGCCGAGATGCGGTCAGACGCTACGAACAGCAGGTGCTCGTCGTCGATGCGGTATAGCTCACGAACTTTGCCGCTGGCCAGGTGGCGGTAATCGGTTAGAGCAGGACGCACCGGGTCAGCCTATCGGCCGCCGGCCGGGCGACTGTGCTGGGATCACACTCATGAAATCGCGCTTCCTTCCCTACGCCACCACCCCGGGCAGGCTCACCGCCCAGGTAGTCAGTGATCTGCTCGTCGCCTTGTGGATCAGCGTCTGGGTGCTGGTCGGCCTCGGCGTGCATCGTGCGATCGCGGCGATTGCGGGGGTGGGCACCCAGGTCAAAGATGGCGCAACCGGCATCTCGGAGAATCTCAATTCAGCCGGCGACAGCGCCGACCGGATCCCACTGGTGGGCGATGCGGTGTCCACACCGCTACGCGCCGCCAGCAAGGCCGCCCTCGACCTAGCCGGCGCCGGACAGAACCTCAACACCACCGCCACCTGGCTGGCGGTACTGCTGGCCCTCGCGGTGGCCGCCCCTCCCATCCTCGCGATCTGTATGCCGTGGCTGTTCTTGCGGATCCGGTTCTTCCGCCGCAAGTGGACCGTGATCACGTTGGCCCAGACCCCCGCCGGCGAGCAACTACTCGCATTGCGGGCGCTGGCCAATCGGCCGCTGCGGAAGCTGACCGAGGTCAACGGGGACCCGGTGGGTGCCTGGCGGCGCGAGGATCCGGACGCGGTGCGCGGCCTGGCGGCACTGGAGTTACGTTCTGCGGGCGTGGCGAGGGTGACTTCGGCACCCTGAATTGTCTACGGGTTGAGCGCCACGAATAGGTGTCTGATCCCGGTGTGCCGATTACTGCGGGTCCATTCCACCGGTGCGACGATGCGCACGTCTGAATATCGCGCCAGCAACTCCTCGAAGAGCACCCGCAGTTCGAGCCGGGCCAGGTTGGCACCCAGGCAGTAATGCACACCCTGCCCGAAACCCAGGTGCGGGTTCGGATTCCGGCCGACATCGAACTCATCGGCATGACGGAAGACGGCCTCATCTCGGTTGGCCGAACCCTCCCATACCAACACCTTCTGCCCGGCCTTGATCGAATTCCCGCCGAGGTTGGTGTCGCGGGTGGCGGTGCGCCGCTTTGATGGCGACGGCGTGGTCCACCGCACCATCTCCTCAACAGCGCTCGCCAGTAGCGCCGGGGTCTCCCGCAGCCGCCGGTACTGGTCGGGATGTTGGGCCAGGGCCAGCAGCCCACCGGCAACTGCATTGCGGGTGGTCTCCGCACCCGCGCTGAACAGCAGGCTGAAGAACAGGTACAACTCGGTGTCCGACATCGACGGCGCATGAGAATCCTCGACCGTGGCGTTGGCCACGATGGACAGCATGTCGTCGCCGGGGGCGGAACGCTTCTCCGCGATGAGCCGGGTGCCGTAGGTGTACATACGCGAACCGGCATCCTCGACTGACAACCGCCCGACCTCACCCTTGCGAGATCGGCCGAAGTCGAAACTCGGCTCAATGGCTTCGAACAACCAATGCCGTTCGGAATCAGGCACACCCAGCAGGATGCAGATCATCTGCATCGGTAGCTCGGCAGCCACATCGACGAGAAAGTCGAAAGTGACATCGGGCTCGATCCCATCGAGCAGAGCACGGGCACGAGTGCGCAGGTCGTCCTCCACCCGGCGGATCATCCGTGGAGTCAGGCCCGAGCTGACCAACCGCCGGATTCGCGCATGCCGAGGGTCGTCCATCATGTTGAGCACCTGACCGGCGACGGACAGGTCCTGCAGCAGGGTGCCGCCGAAGGGCCGCTCTCCCCCGGTGACCGAGGAGTAGGTCACCGGATCCTTCAGAACCGCAAGGGTTTCGACGTGGGTGGCAACCGACCAGAAACCCTCACCGTCGGGGGTGTTGTCGGTGGGCTCATGCCAGAAAACCGGGGCCGCACGGCGGTGGATCGCAAACAACGGGTGGGGGAAGCCATCGGCGAAGTTATCGAGGTCGGTGAAGTCGATATCGCTCAATTCGACGTCCCTCAATTCGACGTCCCGGTGCGACATCGGGTTACAGAATCGCGCCCGGGGTGTAATTGGCCGCATCCGGGTAAGCGCTCACCAGTTCACCGACCGCCGCGACCACCCGATCCACCTGACTTCCTGCCGCCCCGATGAATGACTCGGTGTCGGCCAAGGCCTCATCCAGTGCGGCCCGGTCCAATGGCAACCGCGGATCAGCAGCCAGCCTGTCGAGCAGATCCGGCTCGGCACCGCGTTCCCGCATGGCCAACGCGACAGCCACCGCATGCTCCTTGATCACCTCGTGGGCGGCTTCGCGGCCCACGCCGGCGCGTACCGCCGCGATGAGCACCTTGGTGGTGGCCAGGAACGGCAGGTAGCGATCCAGCTCCCGCTGGATCACCGCGGGGTAGGCGCCAAACTCCTCCAGCACGGTGAGGAACGTCTCGATCTGACCGTCGACGGCGAAGAACGCATCGGGAAGCGCGACCCGGCGCACTACCGAGCAGAACACGTCGCCCTCATTCCACTGCGCGCCGGCCAGTTCCGCGGCCATCGACGCGTAGCCACGCAACACCACCTGTAAACCGTTGACCCGTTCGCAGCTGCGGGTGTTCATCTTGTGCGGCATAGCCGAGGATCCGACCTGCCCCGGTGCGAACCCCTCGGTCGCCAGTTCATGACCGGCCATCAGCCGAATGGTGTGGGCCAGCGACGAGGGTCCGGAACCGAGTTGCACCAGTGCCGAGACGACGTCGTGGTCCAACGACCGCGGATACACCTGGCCCACACTGTCGAGCACCGCGGTGAAGCCCAGGAAGTCCGCGACGCGTCGCTCAAGTTCGCCGAGACGATCCGCGTCACCGTCGAAAAGATCCAACATGTCCTGCGCGGTGCCCATCGGGCCTTTGATACCGCGCAGCGGGTAGCGGTCGAGGAGCTCATCGATACGGGTCACCGCGATCAGCGTCTCCTCGGCCGCGGAGGCGAACCGCTTGCCCAGGGTGGTGGCCTGGGCGGCGACATTGTGGCTACGCCCAGCCATCACCAGGTCCCGATAACGGGTCGCCCGCTCGGCAAGGCGGGCCGCGACCGCCACTCCGCGGGCATGCACGAGTTGCAGCGACTGCCGAATCTGCAACTGCTCGACGTTCTCGGTCAAATCCCGGCTCGTCATGCCCTTGTGGACGTGTTCGCGGCCGGCGAGGGCGTTGAATTCCTCGATACGGGCTTTGACGTCATGGCGCGTAACGCGCTCGCGGGCCGCGATCGAGGCCAGGTCGACCTGCTCGACAACGCGTTCGTAGTCGGCGATCGCCGCCTCGGGGACCTCAACACCGAGTTCCCGTTGCGCCCGCAACACCGCCAACCAGAGTCGGCGCTCAGCGACAATTTTGGCCTCCGGCGACCAAATCGCCACCATTTCGGCGCTGGCGTACCGGTTGGCCAGCACGTTGGGGATCGCGGCACGGGTGGTCACAATCACACAGCTTACGGTTTGGGGTGTGTACTTCGTGGGAGTCGACCTCGCCTGGGGTCAACGTAGCCCGACGGGTGTGGCCGCACTCGACAGCAACGGCGCCCTCTGCCATGTTGCGGTAGCTGGCGATGACGCGGACGTCCTGGCGCAACTGACACCCTTTGTCGGCGGTGATTGTGTGGTGGCCTTCGACGCGCCGCTGGTAGTCACCAACGCCTCCGGTAACCGTCCGTGCGAGGCCGCACTGAACCGCGACTTCCGCCGCTTCGACGCCGGCGCGCATCCGGCCAACACCGGCCTGACCTGGTTCGCCGATGGTGGTCGGGCAGCACGACTATGCACGGCTCTGGACCTGGACCTGGACCCTCGCTCGTCATCACCGAGGCGCGCCCTCGAGGTGTATCCCCATGCCGCCAGTGTGGTGCTGTTCGGCCTCGACCGGACACTGAAGTACAAGCAGAAGCAGGGCCGTGATTTTCCGCAATTGCAGTCAGAGTTGTTGCGGCTCATAGATTTTATCGAAGGGTTGCGGACGGCCAGCCCGGCCATCGACCTCCGATCCGCTGGATGGACAGACCTGCGAGGTAGTGTGCAGACCGCAACCCGCAAGGCCCACCTACGCAGGGCCGAAGATCCCATCGATGCGGTGCTCTGCGCCTACATCGCGCGATTTGCCAGCGAACGGCCCAACGATGTGACGGTGTACGGGGAGACGGAGACCGGATGCATCGTCACCCCGGCACAACTCAGGCCCGAAGACCCGTCCACGCATCAGAAGTACCGGTCATCACACTGACCTCATCGAGGAACCGGCGCACCTTGGCGGGGTTCTCGTGGCGCTGCCAGCCGAAGGTGGTCGGTCGCTGGGCGCGGTCGTGCCAGAAATGGCCGGGCTCCGACGGTGGTCGGGTCGCCACCAGCCACACTGCGGTGTCGGCGCCGTCGGCCACCTCCCGCAGCAGCGGTTTGGTGATGACGCGGAAGCGGGGCAGATACTCCGCCACCCCCGGGGTATCCACCCATCCCGGGTGCATGCTCTCCACCCGGATATCGGTGCCGGCAAGCCGTCGGGCCCAGGAGTCGGCAAGGACCACCTGCATCCGCTTGGTGCGGGCGTAGGTGCGAACCCCGTTGTAGCCCTGACTGGATTCCAGATCATCGATCACCAATGGGCTGCTGTACATGCCGCCTGAGGACACGAACACGACCGAGGCTCCGCGGGCCGCGCGCAACAACGGCAGCAACCGCTCGGTCATCAGATGCGGCCCGAGGATGTGGGTGGCCAGCTGAACCTCATGACCTTCACGGGTGACGACGCGCTGTGAGGGCATCAGACCCGCGTTGTGAACCAGCCCGTCCAGCGCCGGTACCCGGGTGGAGAAGTCAGCGCACCAGGTCGCGACCGCCTCGAGGTCGGAGACATCACATACCTCCCCGACCACATCTGCGCCGGGAAGCTCATCGACGATCTCGGCGACGCGACCACGCACCTTGGCAGCATTGCGACCGAGCAGATACACCGTCGCCCCGAGCCCGGCGAACGCCCGCGCCATGGCCAGGCCGATGCCGGCCGTCGCACCGGTTACCAGAACGCGCTTTCCGACCAGGGCATCCGGAGCCGGGTCGGCCGGCCACCAGCGCCGCCGTAACCCGGAGCCGATCCGGGTATAGCCGAGAACCAGCGCGCGGTCCATCGCGCCATCAAGCAGATCCGTCACCGGGCGGGTGACAGCGGAAAAATCCAAGATCACACCCGCTGCTCGATCGGAGCCAGTACGTCAATCACATCAATCAGGGTTGCACGGGCGGTTTCGCGGGGACCGCCGGTATCGGCAACAAGCGCCGAGACCACCGCCCCATCGACCGCACAGACCAGCGCGGTCACCATGTCCACCCGGGCACTCCGGCCCGAGCGGGTCACGGCCTCGACGACAGCGGCGACGCGCTGTTGCAGCAGTCGCCGCTCGACACCACGCAGCGCCGGATGCCGCGCACAGGCGATGTATCGCTCGTAGCGCGAGATCAACTGCTCGCTGCTTTCTTCACCTGCCAGCAGTTCGAGCAGCAGGTCGGCGGTGGCACCGGTGCTGCGGCGCCGTCGCGGCAGGTCCTGCACCCGGGCTCGCAGTTGGGCCGCCTCGGTGGCTCCGATGTACTCGACGGCCTTTCCGACCAACTCGTCCAACGATGAGAAGTAGTAGGTCGTCGACGCGAGCGGCAATCCCGCCCGCCGCGCCACCGC
>Ga0164294_10001785_pt1 | contig 19678 bp, 30 predicted proteins | sample GEODES005metaG_FD_111479 | JGI IMG/M metagenome (GOLD analysis project Ga0164294, IMG submission 111479) | Oligotrophic lake water microbial communities from Sparkling Lake, Wisconsin, USA - GEODES005 metaG | ecosystem: Environmental > Aquatic > Freshwater > Lake | place: USA: Sparkling Lake...
AATGGAGACCTGCGAGACATCTTTGCAGCTGTGGCCATGATAGGTTTAATGAATGATAACACGGCCACACCTGCATGGGTAGCCACACAAGCATACCGATACGCTGACGCTATGCTTGACGTTAGAGATGAAGTCAGCCACAATGAGGAGAATAACAAATGAGCAATGCAAACATAACAGGAGCAGTAACTGATAAACTGGTAGAAGCCTTTGAGTTCTTCAATGCAGAATTGGATTGCCAACTGGACAATCCAGTGTTCACATTGATACCCAACCGTGGACGTCAGAGCTACTATGGATGGTATTGGCAGGGACGTTGGAAAGATGGTAAGAAGACTCTGCCTGAGATTAATATTACCGCCGATACCCTGAAGCGTTCAGTGGAAGAGATCTGTGAGACGCTCATCCATGAGATGGTGCATTACGCCAACAATGTGGCTAATGTTGTGGACTGTAATGCCAATCAGTATCATAACAAGCATTTCAAGACCAAGGCTGAGTCATTTGGTCTCAAGGTGGAGAAGGTGAAGAACAAAGGCTATGCTCGTACTGCATTGGATGAGAAAGCTGCTAACATGGTTAAGAAGTATAAGAACAAGTATTGCAAAGGTGATAAGAATCCCTTTCATGCATACCGCATTGGTGCTGAACGCGTTGTGGTGAAGAAGAGTGACAAGCGGTTCATTGCCATTGATCGTGCATTGGCTGCTGCAGCTGAGATGCAACATGAAGGTGGCACCTTGCGTGAGTTGGTGGAGCACCTGTTGGAGTCATATGTGTCTGAGAAGAACGTTTATGAAAGCATGGCCAGTGGTGCTCGTCATGCAGTGGAGGAGCTTGCTTGAAGCTGGACGAACTGACCAAATGGATTCAGATGTTAGGTGGCTACAAGCACTATCTGGGTGCATACAAGTTGCAGTATGGTAGCATCACTGAGCTGCACTTTGTGCCTTGTGAGGTGTATCAACCCATAATTGACACTTGCTACAGCCGCAATTAGCCTGTACAATACATCACATGATGAATACACAAACAGCATACAAAACGATACCAACTCAGTTCAAGAAGAAGGGCTTCACCTACACGCAATTGAAGCGTGAGGGCAAGAGGGCCATCTTCCAACAGACCAGAACAGACTCAGCAGTGAACAACTATGAGGTGGTTAAGATTGGACGCCACAATGGATATGTGATGGGTGGTCAGATGATTGAAGCTGCAGAGACCTATCCAGGCAGCTCATTGTGGGGCATTACGGCTTGGACATGCACATCCATTGATGAGGCATTGAAGCGGTACGAGACCCTAGACAGCTAACTGGTGGGGCGTATAGCTCAGCGGTTAGAGCAGGGCACTCATAATGCCTTGGTCCTAGGTTCGAATCCTAGTACGCCCAATGGCATTGACGAACAATGGTTGGCCAATACAATAGGAGGTATCATATGAATGATGCAGAGACAAAGACGTTGAGTGCCATGGAGTACTTCTTGAGCAGAAAGAAACAAATGGAACGTTATGTGGAAGGTGAACACCAATGGTATGGTGATGTGGATCAATCAGTACAGTTCAATCCTAGACCTTGGTATCTGAACAATGATACTGTTTCTAAAACTGCATAGGGGTTTCTAAAACACCCACGGGGATATAGACCCCAGCACGGGAATTTATACATACAGTATAAAAGGTTTCAAAATCATATAGGTGCATGCCAAATTTTTTTAGCAAATTTTTTATAGTTTCTTTATTAGGAATTCACCAGTTCTTGCAACTGAAGTATTTAGCAGTGCCCGGTTTGGCAGATGCACATTTGTGCCTGGCTCGGAAGGCTTTGCGCTTCTTGGGGTTGCTCTTCTTGATGCGTCTGTTGGGATCTCCATAGTGCACCCTCTTTAGCTTGCCGTTAACCCGAGTGCATCGCATGTACTTCTTGTCTGTCCTGGTGGAGCTCTGTTGACCTGTGACCTTGGTGCATCTGGTGCTCTCTTGGTAGTACTGTGCAAACGACATCATACAGTTACTTATACTTTAGAATATTACACTTTGGGCTGTGCCGGAGGCTGCTACGCAGCTGTTGCATACCCCGCCCCGCACTTGACTAAATACATGCACATGCAACACTTGTCCTGGCACCAGCGCATCATCAAGAAATTTGTCAATGACTATGCCACTGTGGCAGCATTGAGCATCTTGTTTGGCATTTGTGGCAGTTTGGTGTATTATATGATAAGTGCCATTGTGACCTTGGTGCATGCATGTTCAACAAATTGATCAAATGGTTGTTGTGGGTGGCAGATGGTGCAGCACCAGCGGCACCTGTGCCTGCCATTGAATTGCATCACATCATTGCAGATCTGGGTGCTCCAGCCAAAGTCAAGTCAGCCCATGATGTGACACAAGACTACATCTGGTTCATGCACATGTGCAATACAGAGTATGCTGCTTTGCATGATGCACCCAGCTTCATATTCATGAGTCATGATCATCAAGCATACATTGAATTGCGTCCAGAGGTGGCATATGCATGCATGGGCAGAAATTAGTGGATTGCATGTGACATGGCATGTATATTCAATGCATGGGCAAAACCATTGGACACAATCGCAACAACAGCAATGCTGCCAACAAGATGCTGGCCAAACAGTTCCGAGCACAAACCATCCGGCCCATCAAACCGTTGGGCACCAGACACAAAGCTGCTTACCGTGCCCGTCGGTCGGATTATGGTTGCTCGCGTTAATTGCATGTTGCACCGGCTGTGGTTGATATGGTCACGGGCCATTGATCACCGGGTGGGTCTCACAGATGAAGACAAGCCAGGAGTGCCCATTCTCAAAGTGAGAGATGCCAACATAAGCTTGTGCATACGTACTGCCATTGTGTTGGTGAACTTCATCACATGTGCCAGCATTGTGGCCAACATCATTCATAAGTGGGGACACAAATAAGCCAGACGTTACACTGGAATTAATCAGAAAAAAAGCCTAAATATATGCATGCCACACAAGAAGAAAGTTAACAAGCTGCAGCTCAAAGCATGTGAAGCCATACTTGCTCGGTTGCACAATCAAAAAGACAGTGCTTATTACACAGAAGTTTACAAGAGATACAATGCCTTGCTTTTAGCAAAAGATCAAAAGAATGGAAGTTAACTTCATAGTCACATGTTTTGATAAAACCGATTACAGACCCTACCTGGATAAAATCATTGCCACATATGAAACCATTGTGCCACATGTGGCCTTTTGTTACAATGGGGGTGATGCTGCATATGGCAACAACCATTGTGATTTTGTTTGTGACAACAAGGGACATCAACTGGGTGAGTATGATTTGATATGTGGTGGTTATGATGTGTTGAAATGCAACCAAGTGCACAATTGGGTGAAGATTGGAGTGGACTCATGGTTGTGTGAAGAAGACCACATCATCAAGATTTTTGAAGCCATGGAATTATCCCACAGTGTGTATGCAGGCAATTATTGGAATGCCCATCACATGTTGAGCACCGACATCATGTTTGTCCGAGATCATGATTACAAAGTGTTTGATGCATTCAAGGAGACAGGCAGAGATTTTTTTGTATCAGAGAATCATTTGATGGAGATGCTCATGCACCATGTGGTGGGCAACAAGCCACACATGATCATTCAAGACAGAGAACCAGTGGCCATGGAGAGCACTCGCTTTCAAGTGCCTGCCTTGGGTTGGACCATGTGTCATGAATTGCAGCAAAATATTGATTTTATAAAGAGATACAAAGATAAATACTTAGATGAACAGGGACTGCCATCTAATATTTGAAGCGTTCACAACACCCACCAGACCAGCTGCAGCACCTGTGCAGAATGTGCCGTTAGATCAAGCACTTGCAAAGCCTGCCATGCCTGTTGCAGCAGCCAAGCCTGCTGAACAATCTGAGGTGAAAGACAAATCAAAAACCATCATGATGAGCAATGTGGACACAGAGAGAAAAGCCATGCATGCTGCTTATGACATTGTGGAGCTCATCTACAGAACAGTGGACAACTTTGAGAGAGCCACAGAGGTAGTCCAAGCCATAGCTTCTGTGCACAAGAGAGAAAGAAAGCGTTTAAAGAAGTAGAATTACTTCTTGGCAGCTTTGCGAACATTGCGCTCTTCAGAAATGCCCTTGCGAGCTTCTCTGGAGAATTTGATCACCTCTTGAAGTGCTTTGCGAGCACGAGTTCCTGCAGCATTATTGCCACCAGAAAACTTTTCATATTCAGCGGTGAAGGTTGCAACGTGTTCTTGTAGAGTTAGAGGATTGATGTTTGACATGTAGTATTTTATTCATGTGGAATACATTTTCAACTGTAATATAATAAATATTATCATGAAGAAGGTGCAAAATAAAATTACTGCTGATCAAATTCTGGATCTGTATGCACAAGCAAAAAAGACCAAAGGCACCACAAAGAAAGATGAAATCATGAAGAAGGTGATCTTTTTGTCCAAATATCTCAACGACTACTTGCCAAAATATTCATCAAAATAATCTGCAGGCAACACACTGCATTGCTTTTTATTTGCAAGTGCATGTACGGCTTTCCTAACAATATCCAAGTTTGTATTGAAACGATACCCATCACAAACTGGACAAAAAATTGAATCAATCAAGATAACAGATTCACAACATTCACATAATTTATAATACTTGATGTTCCTTAATATCTTGTCACCAATTTCTTTTCTGTTCTTTATTTCATCTTGGCCCATATAAGTACTTAGGTGAAGAAAGATTCAAAATCTATATATGAAAGCTACAGTCAAGGCATGAATCACACCACAAATCACAACACAGCATATGCATATGCACCTACTGAATATCCTGCAAGCAGAGACGAACAAGAAGAGTCAATTGAAACATTGCGCAGAAGAGTGTCATTGGAGCTCAACAACATGTCCAAGAGAGCACAAAGGGGCCTCAAGGATGATTATCATTACATACTTTTGAACATGAAAAATATCCTTCAAGACATATCCAGTATTGCTGGTAAACAATAAAAAACTGCCTATAATAGGGCATGTCTCAAAACTTATACATTGGCTGGAACACAATTGAGTTGGACTGCAAGTTGCTTGCCAACATGATTCAAACATGTGATACCATTGTGGCCATTGGACGAGGCGGACTAGTGCCTGCAACCATGGTTTCATACCATCTGGATTGCAGTTTGTATAACTTTTGCATGCAGAGTTACAGTGATGGTGTTGCAGGACATTTGGTGAAAAAACAAACTCCTGATGCTGCCTTTAATGAACACTACAGAAACAAAAAGGTTGTTGTCATTGATGATCTTTCTGACAAGGGCAACACCTTGCATGCAGTGAAGCAACATCTTGATATGCATGAATTTAAAGATTATAAATTTGCAACTCTGTATATCAAGAGAACCACATCATTCACACCAGATTATTATGTTAAAAGCTTTGACGACAACATGTGGCTTGACTTCCCATGGGAGTCCAGTACAATCAATAAATAATTAAACATTCATTCAATTGCAGTCACTAGCCATATTTGGCAACCCATTTTATGAAAACAAACACAAAAACAAACAAGCTAGTCATAATCCTCATGAGTCTGATTGTAACAGCCAATCCTGCCAGCATGTCAGCTTTCAAACACTTTGAAAGGAAATTGACTGTTGGTGATGTGAAGAGAGAATTAAAATCACTCACTTCCACCAAAGAAAGAGAACTGGCCAAGGATATTGAAGTGAAGAAAGATGGCATCAACTACAAAGGTGCATTCATACCCAAAACCAACAGCAGTGATTACAAGATGATTACAGTCAGATTGACTGTGTATTGGGCCAGAGGCAGTGGCACAGATGCCGACAGCCGCAGAATGAGAAGCTCCACTGGACACACTCTCAAGCAAGGTGACTCCATTGCAGTAGATCCACGCATCATTCCTTACAATAAAGAAGTAATCATACCCAATGTTGGTCTGGTGAAGGCAGTTGATACAGGTTCAGCTGTAATAGGCAAAGTTGCTTCAGGCGGCAAAATGCCTGTCATTGATGTGTTCTTTGTTAACAAGAGTGATGCCATTGATTTTGCAGATACTCACCCAAAGATTGTAAAGGTGGCAGTGCTCAATTAAATATTTTAATGCATCCAGAGGTAAAGCATCAGTTGTATGGTGGTGACATATCTGATTATTACAAGAAGACAGAACCAAAAGACGTCAAGCAAGAGAACAAGGAATTGGCTGACATATATGCGACCATAGGCAAAAAAAAGGTTGTCACAGAAGATGCATATGCACCACCCCCACCGGCCATTGTGCAACAAGCTCAAGATACCAAGCTCACATTTGATGACATTTTAAATTTTATAAGGGAGCATGAAGGCTACAGGCCTCGTGTTTACCAGGACACAAGGGGCATTCCAACCATAGGGATTGGGTTTAACTTGATGAGACCAGATGCAAAACAGATATTAAACCAAGTTGGTGCTGATTATGACAGCATATTGTCAGGCGGCAATGATTTAACTGACAGTCAAATAAAAGAAGTTTTTAAGATAACACTCTCCATTGCTTACAAAGATGCAAAGAAGTGGATTCCAGCTTTTGATGGCCTTCCAAGAAATATAAAGTTGGCTGTATTAGATCTTTCTTTTAACATGGGATACACCAGACTGAGCAAATTCATTAAAACAAAACAGTTCATTGTTGCAGGCAATTATCAGAGTGCTGCTAGTGAATTGCAGAAAAGCAAATGGGCCACACAGGTTGGAAGAAGAGCTAACAGTTTGATCAAGCTTTTTTCTTCTTAGATTTAATTTTTTTTCTGTTGAAGCTGAATTGCAATTTGCCCACTCGGCTGGGATACCCATTGTTTGGATCTATTGAAGTCATGCCCTGGTTGGGACCAGCATTGACTGCAGATTGTGCCTGTGGGTACACATTGAAGTCTTCTAATATTTGCTTAAGAGTTTGATCGAAGTTCATTAATTTCTTTTCTTAATTCATGTATGCATTCAACAAGCAGGGGTATTATTTTTAGATAGGCTACACCTTTGGAAGAATTGGGTATGTCCATAACTGCGCAAGGTATTACTTGTTCCACTTCTTGTGCAATGAGACCGGTGTCGTCTTTGTTATTTTCTGTTAATGTGTAGTTGTAGCCTCTGATCTTAGCCAGCTTATCAAGAGGGCTATTGATAATTTTTAAATTTGTTTTTACTTCTATGTCAGAAGGGTTCACTATGGTTCCACCCACAAACAGATCACCAGTGATTAGACCATTGCCCGTAACGTTGAGGGCGGTGCCTACAATGCTGTTTAATATTGAGTTGCCAAGCACTTGCACATCACCAGTAAACGAGCTGTCAAGACCCACACTAAAATTACCAAGTGTTACAAGGTCTTGCAATGCTGTCAGATCAACCTCTGCCAATATGCCTGTGGGTGTGTATTGCATTCTTGTTGAATCCATTCCTATGGCAATTCCTGTGAGACCTCTCTGTATGGTAATGCCGTTAGTACCAACAAAGTTTGCATTGGAAACTATGGCACTGAAGGGTATTGCAGACAATACACTGCTAGTCATTCTGCCCACAGCTTGATTTTCACCTACAGATATGTTGTTGAGCGTAGCCGTGGCATTAGAGTTGTTTAACTTTACAGAGTTAGCAGGCACTTGGGCCAGATGAATATTCTGTACACCACCATTCTTGAGTGACACAGGTGCATTGATGCTGCTCTTCTCAATGGTTACTTGATCAAATGCTGCAAGACTCAATGCCTGTGAAGGCACACCTTCAGTCTTTAGATTCAAAAGATTGCTAACAAATTCAAAAGTATTTGTATTGATAAGAAAAGTAAAGTCATATTTTATAAAATCTGCGGATAATGGTGGAAAGGAACTCACACCACTCAATGTGTAAAAGCTCTTGTCATTATTGCTAAAAATAAAATCACCCACAGATGCACCTTTGCTATTGAATGTGTTTATGGCTTCAACTGAAAAACCGTTGGTACTGGATCCAAACAATGCATTTACTTTGCCTAAGTTTTGTATTCCCACAGGAAACCCACCTCTCGTGGAATTGTCACCAATGAACATTCTCTTGGTGTCTGTGCACCATGCAGGCTCACCTGGCCCAAAGATAATACCACCACTTGTCGTCCTTCTCTGTGCATCGGTTCCTCTTCTTATTAAAATTTTTGTAGTATTATTTGCCATATCTTAATGTACTTATTATTAAATATTTATATGCAAAAGCTTTATTCTGCGGTTTTAGCAGGTAAAAATAACATAAATGTGTTTGATGTGCTGAAAGGCGTGAAAGTCTACAACATTCACTTGGGTAATGTTGAAGTTGTTAACGGGCCTGTAGTTACACAAGACAAGATGTCAATTGTAGTTAAAGAACGAGACACTCTTAAAGGTAGAGTATATTCCTTGCCCAAGGGTATTTTGTCGTATAGTTTTCAGGTAAATTAATATGGCGCGTAAAGTTGTTGATGTTGCAAAGCTTCAGAAGGATGTGGAGTCCATATACAAAACAGTGTACACAGGCAATGGAACGCCTTCCATAACTACACAGGTAGCCAAGCTGGAAGGACAAATCAATACACTGTCATCTAATTTGGATACCAAGCTTGATTCTATAGAGACAGAGATGAGATTGAAATTCATCAATGTAGGTGAAATAGTGAACGAAAAATTTTTACACTTAAGCTCACAAATCAAGGCTGAGTTTGAGGACAGAAGGCATCACCATGGCATTAAGCATAATTTTAAAACAGCAATAGTCACATCTGTATGGGCATCAGTTACGTCCATAGTTGTCCTAGTTTTAGCAGAATTTATCAAAAGAACATAGTTGATTGTGGTAGAGATGTTAATATAATGTAAAGTATGAAATTACTTGATGTTGAGTTAGTTAATGAATCTCTGGATATTGAGAGCTTCAGCTACCTTTGTGATCAGGATTATCCATACGTGATGCTGGGGTTTCAATTGAAAAATTTGTATGATCAGAAAAGAATTCAAATAAATAAAAAATTTGAATCACACGATTTTATTCACTTTGTGCCACAGGAGTTGATGATGCCTAAATTTTTCAGAGGCATAAAAATTAATGTTCAGAAAAAATATATTCCCCTGATCAATGAACTGGCTAGCAAGGTAAATTATACTTTGGAAAAATACAAGGTATTACTTGAACAATATAATTTGAGTTGTGACAGTTGCTATGCATACTTCAACAATGGTGTATACCCTATTGATAGTGAATTCGTCAATACCATCTCGACATTTCAGGGACCAGCAACTTGCATTCTAAGCACGGAAGAAATTGCGCATTTTCAAGCAATAAGTTATCCTGTTATTTATATTTTAAATAATAAAAACTCTTCTAATACCACAACAAAAACTTTCTATCATACTATTGTTGAAAAATATCGTAATAACTAGTTTTTATCTTTATAAATTTGATAAATATTATTTTGTTGTAACTTATGAGCGCACAAATATATGTTAAAAAACGTGATGGCAAGCAGGAGAAATTTGATGTCGAAAAAATTAATAAAGTTATTAGCTGGGCTGTAAGTGGTGTTGATGGTGTAAGTTTATCAGAAGTTGAGATTAATGCTAAGCTCAATATTAGTGACAACATTTCTACCCGCGACATTCATGAGGTTTTAATTGAATCGGCATCCAACCTCATATCAATACAGAAGCCAAATTATCAGTATGTGGCTGGCAGACTTTTAAATTATCAATTGAGAAAAGATGTGTGGGGTGGTCGCCATGCACCCAGACTCATTGACGTTATACACACAGGAGTAAAGAGAAAAATTTATGATCCTATTATTCTAGAGAAATTTACTGAAGAAGAAATCAATAAAATAGGTGAATTTATTGACCACGAGAGAGATTTAATCTTTACTTATGCAGGTATAAAGCAACTTTGTGACAAATATTTAATTAAGAATCGCATTACAGATGTTATCTACGAGACGCCTCAATTTGCCTACATTCTCATAGCGTGTTATGGATTTATAAATTACAAACAAGAGACAAGGTTAGATTATATCAAGAGATTTTATAACGCCATATCAAAACATAAAATAAATTTACCCACGCCAGTAGTTGCAGGAGTCAGAACAAATTCAAGAAAATATGCAAGTTGTTGCCTCATTGGAGTAGATGATAATAAAGAATCAATTACAGCTTCAAGCACTGCAATCTCTATTGCGACAGCTTCACGTTGTGGCATCGGCATTGATATCACCAAGATAAGAGCAATTGGCTCCTCCGTTAACAACGGAGAGGTTGTTCATACTGGTGTCATTCCTTTTCTCAAGATCTTTGAGGCGTCAGTAAAAGCATGGCAGCAGAATGGCTTGCGCGGTGGTTCAGCAACTACAAACATTCAGTGGTGGCATTATGAAATAGAAGATGTGGTCATCTTGAAAAATAACGCTGGTACAGATGATAATCGAGTACGTAAACTGGATTACACAATCGGTCTTTCAAAATTATTCTATGACCGTGTCATAAAGAACGAAACAATCACCTTGTTTAGTCCACACTGTGTTCCTGAGCTTCTGGATGCATGGGGTACTAGTAAATTTGATTCTGTATACAAGGCATGTGAAGAAGATAAAAAAATAAAGCATAAGAAGAGAGTCTCAGCTCGTAAATTATTTTCTCTAATTGTAAAGGAAAGAGTTGAAACAGGCAGAATTTATATTCTAAATGTTGATACTGCAAATGAACACAGCTCATGGCTAGACAAGGTAACCATGAGCAATTTGTGCACAGAAGTAATACATCCAACCATACCTCTTAATGACTACAATGACCCAGAAGCTGAAATTGGAATGTGTATTCTTTCTGCAATCAACATGCTTGAAGTGAAAGATTGGAAGGATTTAGAGAGGACTTGCGATTTGATTGTCAGATTTCTGGATGAAATAATTGATATTCAGGATTATTTCAACAAAGCTGCTGAAAACTTTGCAAAAAAACGCAGAAGCATAGGTGTGGGTATCAGTAATTTAGCAGCATATTTTGCTAAAAATAATCTGTCATATAATAATAAAAATACTTTGTCAGTACTTGATGAGTGGATGGAATATTTTCAGTACTATCTTATTAAGGCCAGCGTCAATCTTGCCAAAGAAAAAGGTAAATGCGAAAAATATAACAATACAAAATATTCTAAAGGCATATTACCCATTGATACATACAAAGATAAAGTTGATGAGCTGGTAAAGAGAAAGCTAAGTCTGGATTGGGAAGGACTAAGAAAGGAAATAAAAGAACATGGAATGCGTCATTCAACATTATCATGCTGCATGCCTTGTGAATCGAGCAGTGTGATACAAAGCTCCACCAATGGAATTGAACCAGTAAGATCACTTATTACTTACAAGACATCAAAAGTGAGTAAGCTTCCTGTTCTTGTGCCAGGTGTTGGAAAGTATTGCAATAACTATGAGTTGGCTTACAATTTTAAGGATAACGCAGGCATTATCAACGTGAGTGCAGTAATTCAGAAATATATTGATATGGCTATTTCAACCAACATATATTACAATTACAATCATTATCCGGACAATAGTTTGCCGGATAGCAAGGTAATGAAAGAATTAATATATGCATACAGCATGGGCCTTATAAGCTTGTATTATAATAATACTGATGATGGCGATAAAGAACAATCCATGACACAGAAGGAAGAAGACTGTGCCAGTGGCGCATGCAAGTTATAAATATAGACATGAAGACTGTGCTCAATCTTAAGAATATGGATCATACCAAACAGCCTTTGTTTTTCGGAGAAGATCTCAATCTGCAGAGATATGACAGATTTAAATATCCAGTGTTCTTTGAGCTGTTCAAAAAACAAGAAGAATTTTTCTGGTGGCCACATGAAATATCCTTACAAAAAGATAGAAATGATTATAAAGAATTAAAAGGTGAGCAACGGTTCGTTTTTGATAATAATTTAAAATTTCAGACTCTGGGTGACAGCATGCTTTCAAGATCCATACACACTCTAAAAGATTATGTTTCAAATCCGGAACTTGAAATATGTATGAACACATGGCAGAGATTTGAAGGCATACATAGTTACAGTTACTCATATCTTCTCAATAATGTGCATCCGGATGCATCAGCATTTTTTGATAGTATCATGGAAGATAAAGAGATTGTTTCAAGAGCTGAATTGATACGCAGCAACTTTGATAAAATTCTAGGCACTGAGGATAAGAAAGATTTAAAGCAAAAAGTATTTGATTGCATATTATCTATCAATGTCATGGAAGGGTTGGTATTCTATGTAAGCTTTGCATGTTCATTTTATTTCGGCTACAGAGGCATAATGGAAGGCAATGCAAAAATTATTAAGTTCATTCAACGTGATGAGTCTCTGCATTTTGCTACCACACAAAATCTCATTAAAATACTTAGAGATGAAGACAAAGAAGGATTCACATCCATAGTAAAAAAGAGTGAAGATAAGATATATGCGTTCTATGAGCAAGCAGCCAAGAATGAAATTGAATGGGCACAGTATCTTTTTAGCAAGGGCTCTTTGTTAGGATTAAATGCAGAAGTACTTGGTGGTTATGCTAAGTGGCTGTGTGATTCCAGACTAAGAAGCTTAGGTTACAAGAAAATTTTTAATGAAAAGAGTAATCCCATTGCTGGGTGGCTGGATAGCTATCTGGACAGTAGCAAGGTGCAAGTGGCGCCGCAAGAAACAGAGATTGGTGCCTATAAAATTGGTGCACGCGATACAAGTATAAATGATGATATGTTTAGTGATATTAAACTATGATCTACAATTGGGAGTTAGATAGCCTAACAGATGATGAGAAGTCTGTATTATTTTTCATAGTTCACAAATCTCTTGAACCCTTGGGCTATGAGCCTAATGTAGGATGGATTAGCATGTTAAAGAGAGATTTAACAGTTAAAATTATCGATACCTTAAAAAGACAAGCGCCAGAAGAAAATCATCAAGTTTTTGATAGCTTGAAGGAAAAGTTGTCTAATAAGATATAAAATTTTTGATTTCATATAAATAATAATATGGGTGGTCTCAGTGGCGATATGAACCTTTTTAATACTGCTTTATATAAAAGATTCGCAGATGAGAGAGAGCAAATTTTAAAAAACAAGTGGTACATGTCTGAACGCGAGGGCAGTGATGTAGGGTTCGAAAGAGCATTAATGGATTGGGTAACAAAACACCGTACTAAGTGGTTAAAGAAAAAAAATTAACCGAGTAGACCAGTTAATGTACTCCCACGGTCTTGAGGTGCATTAGCCACGGATCCTGGAATAGGTGAACCTGCAACTTCTCTTACATCTTTGGTTGTTTCTTTGAGTGATACAGACATACCTGCTATATTATGAGAATGATCTGCAACTCGAATACAATTTTCATCTCTGCCAGTTCCATATAATATGATCGGCATCATCTCAGGAGACATTGAAGGTGAAGCAGGGTCATTTGCTATCCATGACCCTTTAATACAACCATCGCCGTCGATTGGCGCTGGGCCTGTTCCACTGCCATTTGTATTTACAAATCCAAGTTTTCCTGTTCCAAGTACACCTACATCTGTGGCTCCTGTTTTCGTACCAAGGGCAGATGCAAATAATGGAATATCTGTTGTTGGTCCTGGAACTGGCGGGGCAATTCCATTACCGGTGCCTGTTTTATCTGCATACACCATTATAGGAGTTATATTAGTTGCAGGTCCTGCAGGGGTTACTAACTGTATACCATTTATAGGTATTACTCCAATAATTGATCCGCCTGGTATATAGCCTATCGTAGAGTCCGCTTGTATTCTACCGCATGCTCTAGATGAATCTGTATATCCTATGTAAGGTGCACCCTGCGGATTAGTGTCGAAAGCACCGATGGGCTTCCAGAATGTACCTTTGCCCTTTGTATAAGGTATAGGTGAAACAGCCATAGGAACGCCGAATCCAATAATAGGACCATTCAGATTAGCTATATCAGTATCAGGAGCTGCATACACAGTCTGTGGCTTGGTGTTATGTGCTGCTTTGGGTATTGTAATATGATGACATGTGAGCTCACCTTCAACATGCAATCCGCCTTGAATAACCACATTGTTTGTTACACCTAATGAACCTTCAATAACAATCTGCTTTTTATCTCTTTGACGTATGTTAATAATATCTGCAACAATGGATAATCTTTTGCCTGCATCAATATTGGTTTCCAGCTCACTGCCAATGTTAATCTGCTCTCCTGTTATGTTGGTGAGCATGCCACCGATATTTGCAACACCATAACTCTTGATGTTTATACCACCAGCTCCAACTAATAAATTATATTTGTTATTGACATTGAGTGTGTATGTGCCGCCTGGCAGATCGTCCACATGCACTTGTTCAATCAATGGTGAAGCTGTTCTGTTGTTATACACTCCATAATCTCCCACTACCACCTCTGATATGTACATCTTGCCCTTCATATCAACACGTATGGAGGGAAGCTTATTCATCACCATGCCAATGGTTTCAATCTTATGTTTTGTTATTTCCACAATTTCGCTTCCACCAAGTCCCATGAGTTGCTCTATCTCAGCAAACTTCTTAGCTTTATTTCTGTACAGATTATCTAGCAATGTTTGCTTGTTGCTGTCCTGCCAAAGACCATCCATGGAGCTGGGGCTACGGCCCTTTTGACTGGAGCTACCACATGCAGGACATGTCATGCCAAATATTTTGCCTGGTGAATTATCTACAGATCCAATGCTATCCAGAGCAGTGACGATTTTTGCTTGCCCCAGATTGCCTAGAAATGATACTGCCTGTATTATGGTACCAAAACTAAATCCTGAGTACAAGCTATCAACTGAACTATTTGAAATACCTTTGCCAATGAAGTTTACAAATCCCGGCAATGTGGAGTTGTTGTAATTAAAATATTTCGTATCTGAACTATTACAAACAGGGCACTCTTTAGGCTCTCCAACTTTTTTCTGTAGCGTACTAGTTAGATTAATACCGTTTAGAGTTGTACACGGTTCACATCTTTGTTTTTCAAACAACTGCTTCACATTGCCAATTTCTTCAATTTCTTTGTACCAATTCTTAAAGGCGTCATAATTTAAATTACCAATTTTTCTGTATACATCACCTTGCACAACATTATCATAATCCTGTTGAGTAAATTCATTACGACTTCCACGCACAGTTAAAAATTGATCATTTAAAATTAATTTTTGATCATTGTTTGTTGCCAGTTCAATATTGGCTGTGTTATTAAATTCTTTAAATGATCCTGAGTAATGCGATAATTTTAATGCTTCTCTGTTATCTGTGTTAATAAAAGCAAGTGTACCACCTTTTTGATTTATTACATATTTGTTTCTGTATGTTTCGGTGTTGATGTTATACTCGTCTGATTCATATCTTTCTGATTCCTCATTGTACTTTAATGGTAGAGAATTGTTTTCAAATTGGCCTGGATAATCAATACCTTGATCTTTAACTGCTGTTAGCCCTGGATTGTCAGTGCTATTGATATTAAAAATACCTTTCCAGTCTTCTGAACCATAGTATGTACCAAATATTACAGGCTTCAAAGGATCGCCATCATTGAAAAATACCCAAACATGTGCACCAACACTAATGACTGGAAATGACCCTTTAGCACAATTGCTGTAAACTTCAGGCTTGTAATTGTAGCTTAGTTTATTTGCATTGTTCACATTGGTTTCTTTTGGATTAGAGAATGCATCTTTGAGTTTGTACCAATCAATGTCATATATGTTGCCGGGTTTTTCACCTATGCCATCCAAATTAGGACTGTATTTGTTGAGCTTATTCTTGTCGATATCATTGGAAGTAAGAGAGGAGTATGTAGAATTGAGATTGCTGCTATCACTTGTTGTGCCTAAATTATTGAAAGCATTGAATCTGCCGCTGCTACTTTCACCTACTAGAGGAGTTGCAAGATCAGCCCACGGTAAGATAATTTTAAGATCATCTATTATGCTGCTTAAATCGCTGTTGGTATTCACCCCAAGGAACTTGAATCTCTTGTCTTCAGGTACTTCGTTCCATTTGCTGTATACTGTAGGTGAAATATGGGGCACATACACCTTGACCCTGCCTCTCTTCATTGGGTCGTTGTTCTGTATGACAATACCTAGATAATTGCCGTTATATTTTGTGTAATCAAAGTTACTACTCATGTTGATATATTATTATTTACATTTATAATAGACTTATGCTATTAAAAGTATCACATGAATCGCCTCTGTGTCTGCTTGAAAGATCAAGAAATTATAACGATTTTGACTACGCGCTAGTGCATTTGTTTGAAAAATATCCTCAATATTTTAATTTCTTTAATTTGTCCAGAAAGCTTTACAACAGAGAGGTGTTACTTGATAACTCCATATTTGAGCTTGGCACAGCTTTTGATAGCCAGAAGTTTTATGAAGCGGCTCTTGCACTGCAACCCACCATGTTCATTGTTCCTGATGTTCTAGAGGATAAACAATTGACAGTTCATAGTTTTCTTAATTTTATGGAACAAGCAAATGAATTGAAGCAAAATTTCCAAAGCAAATCCATTGGTGCCATACAAGGCAAGACATGGCAGGACATCATCGATTGTTATAAATTCATGTCTGATAATGCTGACATGATTGCAATTAGTTTTGATTTTACTTTTTATAATTATGTTGGTGAAGGCAGAGATCCTCTGCAGAAATTTTGCTCTGGCAGACAGCGACTAATTGAACAGCTCATTAGTTCTGGTGTATGGAATTGGAGCAAGCCACATCATCTTCTAGGTTGTTCTTTAGCAAAGGAATTCAGATATTATGTTGATAAAAACGTATACAATATTGTTAGCTGCGATACAAGCAATCCTGTTGTTGCAGCAATGCATGGGCTTAGATATGATGCTGATTATGGTCTTGATGTTAAGCCTAAAGTGAAGTTGGTTGATTTAATTGAACATGAAGTGACAGTGCAGCAGCTAGAGTTAACTGAGTACAATGTGGGCATGTTTAAAAAGATTATTCGTAGATGAGTCGCCCTTGGATAACATTTTTCTCTCAGACAGGTACCGAGATTTATGATCTTAGCAATTCATTTGGTGTGTACCCTGATTGTATAGTACATAACAAATTTAATAATGATGGTGTTAATAAGAAATTAATTGAGCTCACCACATTCCGAGCAACTAAGCTCAACATGTTGCATTGCTGGCAGCACCTGCCACCCAGCCCTAGCTTGTTAGACTATCAGAATGTGTTGTCGAGATATGATAATCCCATTGTAACACTTCACGGTTATCTGAGAATTATACCCAAAGAAATATGTGAAAAATATGAGATATATAATTTGCATCCTGGTCTCATTGACAAATTTCCTTCTCTAAAGGGCTACAATCCGCAGTACAGAGCTTTTACAGAGGGCTATAGATTAGCTGGATGCGTGATACACAGAGTCACCGCTGGTGTAGATGAAGGTGAGATACTGATGAGCCAAGGTGTTAGTATTGAAGGCATGACCCTGGATAATGTATATAATGCACTGCGTCATACTGCACTTGACCTCTGGAAAAGCTTCTTTACAGCATATAAAATAGTTTAACACTAATATGAATCCAGCTCTGCATTATGAGAACGTATTTCTCAAACCAACCTTCAATTCTATTCAAACCAGATCTGAAATTGATACTGATGTAATGTTTTGTGGCAAAACGTTCAGGTTGCCTGTTGTGCCTGCCAATATGAAATGTTGTGTTGATTATGATGTTTGTAAGATGCTAGATCTTGAGAATTATTTCTATATTATGCATCGGTTTGACATTGATATCGTGCAATTTGTTGAAGCGGCTAATAACAAGGCATGGATGGGTGAATTTAAGAACATTTCCATCAGCGTTGGTACACAGTCTAAAGATACAAGCATAATTACAGAATTAGCCGCTCGTCAATTGCGTGTTGATTTTATTACCATAGATGTTGCACATGGTCATCATTCAAAAGTGTCAGATCAAGTTAAATTTATTAAAGACAAATTACCTCAGGTTAAAGTAATTGCTGGTAATGTTGCAACACCTGACGGTGTAGAGTATCTGCAGGATAGCGGAGCTGATGTTGTGAAGGTTGGTATTGGAGGTGGTTATGCCTGTACAACTAAAGACAAGACAGGATTTACATATCCAATGTTCACATGTGTGCAAGAGTGCGCACGCGTGGCACAGGTGCCTATTATTGCTGATGGTGGGGTGAGGTGCAATGGTGACATAACAAAGGCTCTTGTTGCAGGCGCTACCATGGTCATGTGTGGATCCATATTTGCATCGTGCAGTGACAGCCCTGCACCAGTGGTTAGAGATGAAAGTGGACGTAAGTATAAGCAATACTATGGATCGGCAAGCATACACAACAAAAATAATAATAAAAATATTGAGGGTACCATGAGATTGATGGAGACAGACAATTTTATGTATGTTGAGAAAATGAACGAGATACAGGGTGATCTACAAAGTGCAATAAGTTATGCAGGAGGCAAAGACTTGTCGGCACTATCAAATGTAGAATATGGTGTGCAAATATGAACAAGGAAGATGCCGTTAAATATGTGGAAAAGAATTTTCCTGAAACTTGCAAAGAGTTTCAAAAAATACAAGCTGAGTTGTATGATACATTTTGCAGGAAGCAGTTTGATTATGGTCCAGGAAATATTTCTCTAGGCTCAGATTTGGTCAAACAAGAGGATAGATTTGCTGCCATGTCTGCCATTGTGGTGCGTCTTAATGATAAAATTCAGCGGCTTATTAATTTAGTCTTACGGAAGAAAGCCATGAGTTCTGCAAATGAACCAGTCATGGATGCATTCAGAGATTCTGCAGTGTATGGCATTATTGCTGAAATAGTGTATAATGGTAAGTGGGGCAAATAAGATGTCTTTAATGCATTGGTACAGACAGATAACAGAAAGCAAGACTGCTTTGCAAAAGAAGCTGGCAGCATCAGAACAAACAAACCGTATTCTCAGGGAAGAAGTAAACAAATTAAAAGAACTTTTATATGGCATTGAGTTAGAGTATGCCGCTAAAATACATAAGAAATGATTTTTACATTCACAGGTCCACAGTGCTCGGGTAAGACTACCCTTTTAAAGAAGTGCAAAGAATATTATGGATCTAAACTCTTTTATATTGATGAAGTAACCAGGTTGATTAAGCGTTGGCATAATTGCGATATAAATGAGGCAGGTGCAAACGATGTAACTCAGACTCTGATTCTTAACAAAGAGTTTGAGAATTTGTTTTATGACTATAAAGGATTTGGATTTCAAGGCATATTGCATGATCGTTGCATAATGGATGGAATGGTATTTACAAATTATTTCGCCTATAATAGGTTAAAAGATTTTCCTGTATCCAATAGTTTAGGATTAATGTATTATGTAAATTATATTCACAAATATGATCATATCTTTTATCCAAGCCCTCATGATGTGTCGCTTGTGGATGATGGTGAGAGAAGTACAAATAAAGAATTTAGAGATGCAATTATTGATTCGTATGAAAATTGTTGGCTTAAGGATGAGAGGTTAAAGGACAAGGTAACTGTTTTAAAAGGAACAGTGGAAGAACGCATGGAAGC
>Ga0164294_10001787_pt1 | contig 19658 bp, 21 predicted proteins | sample GEODES005metaG_FD_111479 | JGI IMG/M metagenome (GOLD analysis project Ga0164294, IMG submission 111479) | Oligotrophic lake water microbial communities from Sparkling Lake, Wisconsin, USA - GEODES005 metaG | ecosystem: Environmental > Aquatic > Freshwater > Lake | place: USA: Sparkling Lake...
CTCGATAGAGTTGCCCCTATACAGCATTTCCAATGCTGCGCCTTCGACCACTCGGCCACCTCTCCCTAAGTTCGGGGCTGGTGGGGCAACTGGGAGAATGTAGCAGTCACCCCCCAGGGCTCCTGATGGCGCAGCTTCATCCGATCACGGTGCACTGGCGCCAGGAGCAGCGCACCATCCGCCTGGACGTGCCCGAGGGCGAGTACATCCTGCGCAGCTTCGAGGCCCAGGGCCAACCGTTGCCCTTTAGCTGCCGCAATGGCTGCTGCACCGCCTGTGCCGTGCGGGTGCTGGCCGGAGAGATCGACCAACGGGAATCCCTGGGCCTCTCCAAGGACGTCCGCAGCCAGGGTTACGGCCTGTTGTGCGTCGCCCGGGCCCAAGGGCCCCTCGAGGTGGAAACCCAGGACGAAGACGAGGTGTACGACCTCCAGTTCGGCCGTTTCTTTGGCCGTGGCAAGGTGCGTGCCGGCCTGCCCCTCGACGACGAATGAGCCAGTCCAACCGCAGCTCCGACCTCAGTTTGAGGGACTCGGGCCTGGACCCTGCCGAGCTGCAACGGCTGGTGGCTGTCGCCAGGGAGGCCGCCAGCGCGGGCGCCGAACGGCTCATGCAGCACTTCGGCCACCTCGAGCGCATCCGCGAAAAGGGGCGTGCCGGCGATTTGGTCACCGAAGCGGATGAGGCGGCCGAGGCGGCTGTGCTGGCGGTCTTGCATCGCCACACGCCCGAATTCGGGGTGTTAGCCGAAGAAAGTGGCTGGAAGGAGGGACAATCGGATCTGGCCTGGTGCGTCGACCCCCTCGATGGCACCACCAACTTCGCTCACGGATTTCCCTTCTTTGCTACCTCGATTGGCCTGACCTGGCAGGGCAGGCCCCTGCTCGGGGCCCTGGCCGTGCCCGCGTTGAACCAACACTTTTGGGCCGCCCCGGGCCTAGGGGCCTGGTGCAACGACCAGCCGATCCAGGTGAGCGACTGTCAGGAGCTGGCCTCCTCCCTGTTGGTGACGGGCTTTGCCTACGACCGCCACACCCGACTCGACAACAACTACGCCGAATTCGCCTACTTCACCCATCGCAGCCGCGGGGTGCGCCGGCCCGGGGCGGCCGCGGTGGATCTGGCCTTTGTGGCCGCCGGCAGGCTGGATGGGTACTGGGAGCGGGGCCTCTCCCCCTGGGACTTGGCCGCCGGTGTGGTGCTGGTGGAGCAGGCGGGCGGAGTGGTGTGCGCCTACGACGGCGGACCGATCGATCTGGCCGAAGGGCGGCTGATCGCCTGCGCCCCAGGCCTTCGGGAGCCCCTGATCGCAGGGCTGGCGGCCTGCTCGCCCCTGGCCGGGGCTAGCTATGGCGCCCCGGAACTCGATCAGGACAAAGCTTGAACCTTGAAGACATGGCCCTGGGGCCGGGACCCCCTGGCCGGGACCCCTGGACTGGGAGCCCGGGTCCGGAACCCCGGGACCGGAACCCCGGGACCTTGGGCCTGGAGCCGTGACCCCGGCTCCATAGGATCCGCAACAGATCGCCGCTGACCCCAGTCCCATGGCCCTGCAACCCGCCGCCGGCGCCAGGGACCTCAATCCCCAGCAGGTGGATGGCAACCGCACCCTGGTCAGCCAGTTGGCGAAGGTTTATCGCCTCTGGGGTTATCAGGAGGTGGCGCCGCCGACCATCGAACGGCTGGAAACCCTCCAGGCTGGCGGCGGCATCGATGGCCGCGAACTGGTGCGGCTGGCCACGGAGGAGGCCCTGGGCCTGAGGCCCGAGATGACGGCCTCGATTGCCCGGGCGGCCGGCACCCGCATGGCGGGCCGCAGCCGCCCCCTGCGCCTTTGGTACACCGGCCCGATCTACCGCAGCCGCCAGGCCGATGGGGGCAGCAGCAGTGGCGGCCAACAGATCGTCGAAGAATTGCAAAGCGGCGTGGAATTGCTCGGGGGAGCCAGCGCCGCCGATGACAGCGAACTGCTCCGCCTCTTGTTTGCCTGCCTGCGCAGCTTGGGCTTGGCCCAAGGGCACCACACCCAGCTGTTACTGGGGCACCACGGCGTGTTGGCGGCATTGCTGGAGCAGGTGCCCGCCGGGCAACGCACGGCGGCCAGACAGGCCCTGACGGGCTTTGATTTCCTGGCGATTGCGGCCCTGCCCCTGCCGGAAGCCCAACGCCAGGGCCTGCAGCGGCTCATGCGGCTGCGGGGCGAACCAGCAGCAGTGCTCTACCAACTCGAGCAACTTTTAGGGCCTTGTGCCCTCCTGGACAACCTCGCCACCACTCTGGCGACCTTGGCGCCGACGGCCGCAGCCCAGGGGGTGACACTCAGCTTTGACCCCAGCTTCCAACCCCATTTCGCCCTCTACGACGGCCTGGTGCTCAAGGTGGTCTGCCGGGGAACGGACACGGCCCCGGTCGAGATTGCCAGCGGTGGCCGCTATGACGCCCTAGTCGGCCGCTTCTGCGCTGTGGAAGGCCAGGCCACGGCGGCCGGGATGGGGTTCAGCTTCGCCGTCGAGCCCATTCGGGACCTCCTTGAGGTGTCGGACCGTGGTGGTTTGGGAAGCAGCCCAGTCCAGGGGCCGATCCTGGTGGCCTATGGCCAAGCCAACCAACTGGCCCAGGCCCTAGACCAGCTTGAAGTCCTCCATCGCCAGGGAGAAGCGGCCGAACTTCTGAGTCGCCCCTGCGCCTCGGCCGCCGAGGCGGAACAGGAGGCCAACCGCCGGGGTTGCAGCTCAACCCTTTGGATCGCCTGAGCCGCTGCCTAGGATCGGGGCCGCTTCGAGCAGCTGATGGCCCACACAATCCTCACCGATGTCTGCGAGGGTGTGGCCGATTGCGTTGATGCCTGCCCAGTGGCCTGCATCAACCCCGGCAGCGGCGCCAACAGCAAGGGAACTGCCTTCTACTGGATCGATTTCGACACCTGCATCGACTGCGGCATCTGCCTGCAGGTCTGCCCGGTGGCTGGGGCGATCGTGCCCGAGGAGCGGCCCGAACTGCAGCGCTCCTGAGCCCTGCAGCCCTGCAACGGGTTCGATTCGTCGAGCAACGGCGCTTCAGGGATGGCCTTGGGCCATGGTGGTGGGCCCCCGGCTTCTCCCCATGGCTGATGCTCCCTACCTGGTTGCCCTTGCCCTAGTGGAGTTCAACGGCAAGCGCAGTCTGCCCATTGCCGGACGCTCCCAAGGCGAGGCCGCTGCACGCCTTGGCGATCCAGGCCAGGAGGGGCTCGGCCTGGTCCTGGAATTGCTGCTGCGCCTGTGGCAACGCAGTGATGAGGGCCCCCTGCAACGGGCCGCCGGCGACACCAGCCTGCTGCTGGTGGAGATCCCCCTGGCTGAAATGAGCGAGACACTGCCGAGCCTCAAGGCCCGCTGGCTGTCCGATGGCGACACCCAGGCCTTCCAGGCCGGCCTCCAGGCCCTGGCCCACCGGGGCTGGCGGGTGGTCTTCGCCAAGTACGAACCCGTGTCCTATTTACCCTGGCCCTAGGCCAGGCCTAGGGCCCGACCTGGCTACTGCCCAGATCCTGGCCTCAGCCGAGTTCAAGGCAGGCGAGGCCAAAGACGTCCTGCAGGGGCAGCCTGGGAATCGGACCCCGGTACATGCGCAGGGTTTCGCCTACCACTCCAAAGCCGCGGCAGCGCAGCAGCGCCGCCGCCGCCGGATTGGCCCCCGGCGCATCGATGAACACCGGGCCCGGATGCTGCTGGAGCAGGGGCAGCAGCAACCGGTCAGCCAGGGGCGCTGAATCGGCGATCAAGGGGCCAATGCGCCAGCCCTGGCCCTGGGGCAGCTGGCAGGGACGGATGCGGCCAAAGCCGTGGCAGCGCGCTTGCCGATCGAGCAGGGCCAGCACCGTGCCGGCTGGATGGCGCAGCCAGTCCCGTAGGAAGTGGGGCCTGGGGGTGGCTTCATGGCTGGCGTCGTAGGCCTGCAGGGCGGCCTCGGGGATGGCTTGGGCGCTAACCAGCTGCAGAGCGTCGTTCAGGCCCCTGTCCTGGACCGTGCCCACAGGGGCAAGCGGGGGTTCTGGACCCAGATCGGCGAGACCCCCTCGCTGCCAGCGCTGGGTGGGGGAGGCCGGCTGGAAGCCCCAACTGGCGTAATCGGCGATGCGATCGGGCGCGGCCTCCAGGCCGATGCAGCGCACATCCTTGAGGTGCTCGAGGGCATGGCGCCAGAGCTGGATGCCATAGCCCTGGCCGCGCAGCTCCGGACGCACGATGAACAGGCCGATGAAGCCGTAGGCGTCGTTGTAACGCACCCCGGCAATGCAGCCGATCGGCGTCTGGTCAAGCCAGCCCAGCCACAGCCCCTGGCGATCGGTCTGGCGGTAGATGGCCACATCGCCGCTGCCGGGGGTGAAGCCCTCCTGGCGCGCCCAGGCGGTGACCAGGGGAATCTGGGCTTCCTCCAGGGGCCGGATCTGGAAGCGGGCTCGGGCCTCGGAGCTGGCGCCGCTTGGGGAGATGGCGCCGCTTTGGGACATGGACTCGAACGGGGCGGGGGCTGAACCGGCCCCCCAGGCTCCTACAGCCTGGCGCTCGAGCTGGATACGATTTCGATCCGCAGACCTGGCTCAGCCGCCAGACGGGGCCCCAGTCAGTGCTTCTGCAGACCTCCAATCTGCAGAACCCCGCTCTGCAAGCCTCCGCTCTGCTGGCCGTCCCCCCGCAGCCGTCCGCCCCTCGCCCATGGCCTGTCCCAACTGCGGCAGCTGGTCCGTGCGGGCCGATCGCAGCCTGGCCGGACGCATGGTCTGTGGCCGCTGCGGCTCGCCCCTCTCGGGAACCGGGGCCCAGGGCCGCCGCTCCCGGCCTCAAAACCAGCGCCGCCGTCGGCTGAACTCCTCCCTGGCGCGGCTAAATCCCGGCTGGTGGGGCTTGATCGTGTTGCTGGGCCTGGGTGCCGGACTAGCGCTGCTGGAACCACCCCAAGGGCGCCAACAGCGCCCCCTTCCCGGCAGGGGATTGGACCGTCCAAACCTGTTGCCCCAGGCCAACCAATCGGCCCAGCAGACCAGCACCGGGCTGCCCCCCAGCCCTTCACCCAACCCCCATCAGGCCGTCCAGATCAGACCGTCCGCATGAGATCCAGGCCGTGCAGGCCCTCGTAGAGCAAGTAAGCGCCCAGCACCAGGGCCAGAACGCCTACCAGCCATTCGGCCTTGTGTTGCAACCAGTCCTCCAGCCGGGCAATCGGTTCGCGGATGGCGCCCCGGCTCACTAGCCAGGCCAGGGGGGGCAGCAACAACAAGGAGCTTGCCACCAAGGTGAAGAGGCCAGTGACTTCCACATCGGCCTTGAGGCCCGGTTCGTTGAGCAGCAGCAGCCCCGCTTCCTTGAGATAAAAGACCAGGTTTTCCGGCGTGAGCAAGGCACTCGAGGCGCCGATCAACACCAGGGTGAGGGTGCTGAAGTCGGGCAGCTGGTTCATCAGCCGCAGGGCCATGCCCTCCTCGCCCAGGTTGGCCTGGGGGGTGAGCTGGTACAGGCCCAGGCCGACGAGGGCTCCGGCGCCGAGCAAATCAATCAGCACCTGTTCCCGTTCACCGTGGTTGAGGCTGATCGAAAAGGTTTCCCCCAGCAGGGTGAGCACCACGATCGCCAGGGCGTTGGCCAGCGCCCAACCGCCCACATAGGCCATGGCCCGCTGCAGGGGGGCCTTTCCCAGCAGTAATAAGGCCACCACAGCAATGTGCAGGGGGCTGAAGGCAATGCCGATGCCAAACAGCGACGACTTGGTCACCAAGGCGGTAGTCAGGACTGCTGGGCTATGGAGGGCTGGGATCAAGCTGGCGCTGGCCACCAGGGTGGGGAGGGACAAACGGGCACGACCAGGCAGTTGACTCGATTGTCAGCGATTGCTGGCTCCACCGTGGCTGCCGTCCAAGGCGGCAGGCAGCAGGCAGCAGGCGGCCCATGGAACCCTGCTCCAGCCACCAAACCCTGGGGCAATGGTTACCCGTCCCCTCAAGGGGCCATGGTTTTTAGGGGATAACGCTTACTATCTATCGGTTAATAGTAATTGTTTGTGGCACAACATAATCAGCTGATAACAACTCTCAAAAATCTCGTAGCCCTGGTCGGGGTAGCCCGCAGTGGGGGCGATCTCAAGGCGATCGCCGATCTGGTCGACAGCTTGATCGATTCGCCCCAGATGCTCGAATGTCTGCGCCGCTGCCGGGAACAGCCCAATGGCGCCGCCATGATCGATGGGCGCTATCCGCCCCTGCGGCCAGATATGGCCTTTCTGGGCTCGATGCCTGAGGGAAGCTTGGGCCGGACCTACGCCGAGCTCATGCTCAGCCGGGGCTATGACCCGGAGTTCTTTCGCCCGAGGCCGCTGCGCAGTGATGCCCACTGGCTAACCCAGCGCATTGCCACCACCCACGACATCCACCATGTGGTGAGTGGCTTTGGCACCACGCCGGAGGGGGAAAGCGGGGTGCTGGCGATCACCGCCAGCCAAATCGGCTTTCCCGCCTACGTGATGCTGAACAATGCCGCCCAGGTCAGCCGCTTTCGCTTTAAAACAAAGAGTTATGCCCTGATGGGCCGGGCCATTGCCCATGGCAACACCATCGGCTTCAGCGCTGAGCCCCTCTGGCTGGCCCGCTGGGAAGAGGGCTGGGATTGGCCTGTGGAAACCTGGCGCCAGCGGCTCGGCATCACTAAGCCCGCCAACGGCGAATTTTATGGATTGCAACCTGTTCCTGGCTGAACAAACCAAAGCCTGCAATCGACCTAGGGTCGTTGGATGGCCCTGCGACTCCCCCCCTTCCAGCCCCTGCCGCCACCTCCGAGCGACAGCCAGTTGTTGGAAATTTCCCTCTCAGCCCTGCGCCCCACCCAGATGTGTGTGGGCATGGCGGAGATCCGTAGCCGCCAGAGTGATTTTGCCAAGGACAGCCCCGAGGAGCGGCGGCGGTACCTGCGCCAAAAACCCACCCCCCTGGTGCGTAGCCAGGCCGGCGACCTCTGGATGGTGGATCGTCACCACCGGCTGCGGGGGCTGATGGAGGCGGACCCGGACGCCACGGCCTTTGGCTATGTGGCCCTGGATCTGCCCCTGCGCGATCCCCATCAGGTTTTGGATGTCCTTCGCCAGAGGGGCTGGCTCTATCTGTTTGATGGCAGGGGCCTGGGTCCCTTTCCTCCCAGTGCCTTGCCGGCGAAGCTCACGGATACCCAGGACGATCCCTACCGCAGCCTGGTCTGGAAATTGAAGCGGGAACGGGTGATTGCGGCGGCGCCCCTGATCCCCTTCCATGAATTCCGTTGGGGCGCCTGGCTGCGTAGCCGCACCCTGCCCCCCTTCAGCTCGGATCGCCTGGAGCCGGCCCTGCCCTCGGCCCGGGCCCTGGCCCGCTCCAGCGGGGCCTCCCACCTGGCCGGTTGGCAGGGCGCAACCCTGGGCCCCTGAGCGTCCCGCCCGAACCAAATCGCTTGCGGCCAGGCCCTTGGGCCTTGACCTAGGGGCTCGAGCTAAGGCCGATGCTCCCCCTACGGGCGTAGGGACCTGGCAGCCCTTCTAAGGGCAACGAAACCGGGGGGGGCCGGAGCTTTGGCGCCCAGCCTTGCCGGCGGCCATGCCAGCCTGGGCCCTTGCCCTGGCCATCGGTGCCTGGTCCAGCCCTGGCGTGACCTTCTTCCTCAAGCTCACCGAAGCGATTGCCAGCCGCCAATCGCTGCTGATCACGGGGCTGGATCCCAATCCGGAGATGCTGCAGAGCTGGAACCGCCATCGCGGCGGTGGCGCCGGTTCGTTCCTGTCCCAGTCGCGCCGTTGGATCAAGGCGGTGATCGAGGAGACCTCTGACCACGTCTGCGCCTTCAAGCCGAGCCTGGGCTTCTATCAGGCCCTAGGGGCCGTGGGGCTTGATCTGCTGAGGGAAGTCCGGGAGTTGGTGCCGCCGGAGATCCCCCTGATTCTTGATGCCAAACACGCCGACCTCAACTCCGCCTCGGCCCTGGCCCACTACGTCTTCGATGAACTCAATGTCGATGCCGTGTCGCTTTCACCCCTGGCGGGTCACGACCTGGCGGCTCCATTTCTGTTGCACACCGACCGGGCGGTGGTGATCAGCTGCCATAGCTCTAGCCCGGCCTCGCGGATCCTCCAGCACCATCCCAATGAGGCCAATCCCCTATACCTCAGGATCGTGGCCGAGAGTCGGCTCTGGGCGACCCCGGAGCAGTTGCTGCTGGAGGTGGGAACCAGTGACCCCGAAGTTCTATCGCGGGTCCGCAACCTGGCACCGGACCATGTGTTGATCCTGCGCAGCCTCTGGGGCGAGGAGGAACGGCTCGAAAGCCTGCTGCAGGCGGGCCTGGGTAACGCCGCCGATGGCCTGCTGTTGCCCGTCCCCCAGAACATGTTGATGGAGGATCGCCTCGGCGAGCGCGTAGCGGAACTCAAAGGCCAAATCACGACCCTGCGCGACCGGGTGATCAACGGCCGCCAGCCCGCCGCAGACCGTTGTGACCTATGGCTACCGCAGGCAAGAAGCGATGAGCTCGACAGCTTAGTTGTTGATTTATTTGATATCGGCTGCCTCCTTTTTGGCGAGTACGTGCAGGCATCGGGTGCCCTCTTTAATTACTACATTGATCTGCGGCGCATCATTTCTAGCCCCAATATTTTTCACCGGGTTCTCCATGCCTACAGCGGCCTATTGGGCGATCTGACTTTCGATCGCATCGCCGGCATTCCCTATGGCTCCTTGCCCACGGCCACCGGGCTGTCCTTGCTGCTGCACAAGCCCCTGATCTACCCCCGCAAGGAAGTGAAGGCCCATGGGGCCCGCCGCCTGATCGAGGGCGATTTCCAGGAGGGCGAAACGGCCCTGGTGGTGGACGACATCCTGATCACCGGCGGCAGCGTGCTGGAAGGGATTGGCAAGTTGGAAAGTTCCGGCCTACGCGTTAAAGACGTTGTGGTGTTTATCGACCATGGCGGTGCTGCCTCCCAGCGGCTGGCCGATGCGGGCTACCGCAGCCGGGCTGTTCTATCGATCGAGCAGATCACAGCGGTGTTGCTCGATGCCGGCCGCCTGAGCGCGGAGCAAGCGGCTCTCCTGGGTGGCCCTAGCTAAGACGAAACCGGGCCAGGCCCAGGGCTTGTCCTAGGCTTAAGGTCATCAATATGGATTCAGATCAGATGGTTGGCGTCCTAGCCCTTGTCAATCCTGGCTCCGGCGGTGCAGGGCTTTCTCAGAATGCGATGGGACTGGATGCGGTCCCGATCCAGGTTCGCTTGCTGTTCGTTGGTTTGCTGTTTTTAGGCACCCTGGCGATCAGTCGTTTTTCGATCAGGATCGGCATCCCAGCGATCCTTGGCGTATTGCTACTGGGCCTTTTTGTCAACATCAAATACATTGATCTCGATCCCCATCAAGCCGAAAATCTGCACGTTTTCAGCTTGGCATTACTGCTATTTTACGCCGGCCTCAAGACCGACATCAAAGCGATTCGGGGCTTTCTTGAATACGGGCTGATCCTGGCGGTAGGCGGGGTGTTGGTGTCATCAGCAACCCTGGGTTTGTTGATCTTCTGGTTCTCATCGGCAAACGGCTCCCAGGTGATTCCAGGCCTATCAAGCTCCATGCCCCTGGGGGCGGCCCTCTTGATCGCCGCCTGCTTGGGTTCTACTGACGCCGGTGCCACCCTTAGTGTTCTGTCCCAATTACGTGAACGAGTACCCGAAAGACTGCGCCATTTATTGGAATTTGAATCAGCCCTCAATGATCCGGCGGCCCTATTGGTGTATGGCTTGATCTTGGGGGTCTTCGTCATCACCGGCATAGAGCAATCAGCTTCCCAGCAGAGCCTGCAACTCACCGTGCTTGATGGCCTGCGCAGCTTTGTGCAGCAGATCGGCTCCGGCCTGATTCTGGGGGCTGCCTTCGGCTATGTCGCCAAGTTCGTGATCAATTTCTTGGTGCATGAAAAGGCACAGCTGCTGGTCGTCGCCATGTCGATCGCGTTTGTGGATTACGGCTGCGCCGATGCGCTCGGAGGCTCGGGATTTGTCGCTGTCTACGTTACTGGCGTATTCATGGCCAACATGCACTATCGCATGGAGGATGTGAACCACGAATCGATCCAGGACGTGCTGCTGCCCTTCAACACCATGACTGAGATCACCATTTTCTTGAGCTTCGGCCTACTTGTTAATCCGAATGATTTATTGCCCTCATTACCCATGGGCCTGGTGAGTGCCGCCGCCTTGATGCTGGTGGCGCGCCCCTTGAGTGTGCTGGTGTTCCAGCCGTTTTCGCCCTTCTCCTGGAAGGAGGCCCTGCTGATTTCCTGGTGTGGCCTGCGGGGCGCCGTGCCCCTGGCCCTCTCCTACAACGTGGTGTCGGCGATCCCGGGGATCCGGGGCGTGGATCCCGCCAGCGCCGAATTGCTGGCCCAAAACGCCAAGAGCATCATTTTTGTGGTGGTGGTTCTTAACCTGCTAATGCAGGGTCTCACCCTGCCCCGGCTAGCCAGGGCCCTGAATCTCGAATCCGCAGAAGGAGCATCAGCCCACCCGTTGGCCTGATCAAACCAGTCGCCAGGGCAAGGCCTCGCCCGCATGGAAGGGCACCAGGGCCAAGGGCGATTCGCCGTCTCTGCCGAGCTCCAAGCTCAGGGGCACGGTCTCGGCTTGGTCGCTGTCTGGGTCCTGACGCTCCAGGGTGATCACGCCGCTGTTCAAGGGCAGGCCGTAGAAGCGGGGGCCGTGTTCACAGGCGAAGCCTTCGAGTTTGTCCAGGGCTCCCTCCTGGTCGAAAACGGCCGCATAGCTTTCGATCGCGTAAGGCGCGTTGTAGATGCCGGCGCAGCCGCAGGAGGCTTCCTTGGCCTCGCGGCGGTGGGGGGCGGAATCGGTGCCAAGGAAAAAGCTGGGGTCCCCCGAGGTGGCCGCCCGGCGTAGGGCGAGGCGATGGCGTTCCCGCTTGGCGATCGGCAAGCAATAAAAATCGGGTCGCAGGCCGCCGGCAAACAGGGAATTGCGGTTGATGTGCAGGTGGTGGGGGGTAATCGTGGCTGCGAGCTGGGGGCCGGCTTCGGCCACAAACGCCGCTGCCTCGGCGGTGGTGATGTGTTCGAGCACCACCTTTAAGCCCGGATAACGGGCCAGCAGGGGCAGCAACTGGCGCTCCAAAAACACGGCCTCGCGATCAAAAATGTCGATCGCCGGATCGGTCACCTCGCCGTGGACCAGCAAGGGCAAGCCGATTCGCTCCATGGTCTCAAGCACTGGCCCAATCGCGGCCAGGTCGCGCACCCCCGCGGCCGAGTTGGTGGTGGCACCGGCGGGATAGAGCTTGGCGGCCGTCAAAACGCCCTCGGCCTGGCCCCGCACCAGCTCGTCTGGATCGAGGGTTTCGGTGAGATAGGCCGTCATCAACGGCTGGAAGGCCACGGCGGCCTCGGGCTCCAGGGCCGCCAGGATCCGTTGCCGATAGGCGGATGCGGCCGCCGCCGTGGTGATAGCGGGGGTGAGATTGGGCATCACGATCGCCCGGGCGAACTGGCGGGCCGTGGCGCCGACCACCGCCTCGAGCATGGCCCCATCGCGCAGATGCACATGCCAGTCGTCGGGTCGCCGCAGCTGCAGGCCCCCGCTAGGGGTGGCACGGGAGCCTGGGCTGCTATCCGAGGCCTGGGGGTCGGGCTGGTGGGCCGGGTCTGGTTGGGGCATCGTGCGGCATCCCCGCTAGAAGCTGCCATGACCCTAGAAGCGGCCGCAGGGGGGGCTGTGGCGATCCGGGTCCAGCCCCGCAGTAGCACCGATGGAGTGTCCGCAGAGCGCCAGGGCGCGATCCTCATCCGGCTGAAGGCGCCGCCCGTCGATGGCGAGGCCAATGGGGCCCTGATCAAGTGCGTCCCCGACAAATTGGGTGTGCCCCAACGGGACGTGGCCTTGGTGCGCGGCCTGAGCAGTCGCAGCAAATGGATCCAGGTGGCGGGCATGGCCGCCGAGCAAGTGCGGCAGGCGCTGATGGGCTGAAGCCCCAGCCCCCAGCCCCCAGACTCAATCGACCAGTCAGCTGGATAGTGGCAACTGCCACGGGCCTGGCGGGCGGATTGCTGGCAAAGTGCGGCCAACCTCCATCGGGTCAATGCCGTTCCTTCGCAAGCTGCTTCCCAAACTCTCGCTCGCCAGCACGCTGGGGCTGGCCCTGCTGCTGGTGAGCTGCGCCTCCGAGAGTGGTGGCCTGCAAAGCCAGAAGATCGACCTGATCAAAAGCCGGGGCAAGCTGATCTGCGGCGTCGATGGCAAGCTGCCCGGCTTCAGCTTCTTGGGCTCCGATGGGGCTTACAGCGGTCTGGACGTCGATGTCTGCAAGGCGGTGGCCGCCAGCCTGCTGGGAGATTCCAGCAAGGTGGATTACCGCGACCTCAACTCCAGTGAGCGCTTCGCCGCCCTGGCCAGCGGTGAGGTGGACCTGCTCTCGCGCAACACCACCGCAACCCTGAGCCGCGATGCCGCCGGCGGCAACGGCCTCAGCTTTGCGCCTACCACCTTTTATGACGGCCAGGGGGTAATGGCTGCCGCCGGCAGTGGCGTCAAGAGTCTCAAGGACCTGGCCGGCAAGCCGATCTGCGTCGAAAGCGGCACCACCACCGAGCTCAACCTGGCCGACCGCATGCGCGAGCTGAAGGCCACCTACACGCCCCTCAAGTTCCAGACCGGCGACCAGACCTACGCCGCCTACCTGCAGGGCCGCTGCCTGGCCGTGACCAGCGACCGTTCCCAGCTGGCTGCCAAACGCACCAGCTTCCCCGACCCCTCCACCCACCTATTGCTGGGTGAAGTGCTCAGTAAGGAGCCCCTCACCCCCGCCACCACCAACGCCGATCCGGTCTGGTCCGATGCGGTGCGTTGGAGCGTTTACGCCCTGATGCAGGCCGAGGAACTGGGCATCACCAAGGCCAATGTGGCCGCCAAGCTGGCCCAGGCCAAGGCCAACCCCAACCAGGCCGACCTGCGTCGTTTCCTCGGGGTGGAAGGGGACTTCGGCAAGACCCTGGGCTTGCCGGCTGACTTTGTCGTCAAGGCCATCACCGCCGTGGGCAACTATGGCGAAATCTTTGATCGCAACGTGGGACCCGGATCCAAGCTGAAGCTGGACCGGGGCCTCAACCGCCAATGGAGCCAGGGCGGTCTGATCTATTCGCCACCCTTCCGCTGATGGCTGGCCGCCCGAGCGCCAGCCCCCCCTGGTGGCAAAACCGACGCCTGCTGCCCTGGCTGATCCAGGGGATCGTGGGCCTAGGGATTCTCGTGGTGATTGCCTTTTTGCTGGGCAACCTGGTGCGCAACCTGAGCGCCGCCGGATTATTGCTCAGTTGGCGCTGGCTCGGCCAACCGGCCAGCTTTGACATCGCCGAATCGCTGCTGCCATTCAACGCCGCAGAGCCCTATTGGCGCGGCCTGCTGGCTGGCCTGGTCAACACCCTGCGGGTCGTAGCGCTGGGATTGGTGGGAGCCACCCTGCTGGGCACCCTGGTGGGGAGCGCCTCCTTTAGTAGCAATGGCCTGGTCAAACGCTTAGCCCGGATCTATGTGGAGGTGATCCGCAACATCCCGCTGTTGCTGCAGTTGGTGTTCTGGTATTTCGTGGTGTTTTTGTCCCTACCGAATGGGGAAGCGGCAATCCAGCTCCCGGGGATTGTGCTGGCCAAATCGGGCCTGTTCCTACCGGGTTTTGTAGCCGGCTTCCAATGGAGCGGACCAAGCCTGGTCGATGGGGTCTGGCAAGCCCCCCTGCGCTTTACGCCCGAATTCGGGGCCCTGCTGACGGGGCTGGTGGTGTACACCGGCGCCTTCATTGCCGAGGTGGTGCGCGGCGGGATTGCATCCGTGGCCAAGGGTCAGTGGGAGGCCGCCACGTCCTTGGGCTTCGGCCCGCTCCAAAGCCTGCGGCGCATCATCATTCCCCAGGCCCTTCGGGTGATCGTGCCGGGGCTCAACACCCAGTACATCTCCTTGGCCAAGAACTCGTCGCTGGCGGTGGCCTGCGGCTACACCGATCTCTATTCTGTGGCCGAAACGAGCCTCAACCAAACTGGCCGGGCGATTGAAGTGATCGTGATTCTGCTGGGGGCCTATCTTGCCATCGATCTGGTGATCTCCCTGGTGATGAATGGCCTGAACCGGCTGGTTCAGATCAAGGAGCGCTGATATGGATTCCATGCCACGGGTCGTGCGCCCAAGCCTGCGCAAGGAACTGTTTGCCAACCCGATCGATGGGCTGGTCAGTGTGCTGCTCATCACGGGGGTGGGGGCGGCCGGCTTCCGCTTGGTTCATTGGGCTTTTGCTCAGGCCCAGTGGACCGTGATCCAGGCCAACAGCACCCTGTTTGCGGTGGGCCGTTATCCGGTCGAGCAGCAGTGGCGCCTGTGGCTGCTGGTGGCCCTGGTCGCCGCTGCCACGGGGCTGAGCTGGGGGGCACTGCGGGGCCTGCCGCAACGGGACCGGCCGACCACGGCGCTATGGCCCCGCAATGATCGGATTGCCGCGATTGTGCTGGTGGCACTCTGCGGCTGGGCACCGGCGGCCCTGGGGCTAACCCTGGCAATCCAAGCCCGCTGGTGGGCTCTCACGGCCCTGCTGCTCGTGCTGCGCTGGCTGGCTGGTCGCTATGCCAGCCGGCTGGGCAAGGTGGCAACCCTGGGCTTGCCGCTGCTCTGGCCCTTGCTTTATCTGATCGGCATGGTGCTGATTGGCGGTGGCCTGGGGCTGGTCACCGTTGGCGCTAACGAGTGGGGTGGGCTGCTGCTCACCCTGATCGAAGCCAGCTTTGCGATCCTGCTCAGCGCACCCTTGGGTGTGTTGCTGGCCCTGGGGCGACGCAGCTCCCTGCCCCTGCTGCGCTGGGGCTCGATTGTTTACATCGAGTTCATCCGGGGAGCCCCCCTGATCACCCTGCTCTTCCTGGGCCAAAACATCCTGGGCTTCCTCTTGCCCGGGGGCCTGGCTCCCGATCGGATCTGGCGGGCAGCCTGGATCCTCACCTTCTTTTCGGCCGCCTACCTGGCCGAGGCGGTGCGCGCTGGCCTGGCGGCCGTGCCCCGGGGCCAACTCGAGGCGGCCCGCTCCCTTGGCCTGAGCCTGCCCCAAGCGCTGAGCCGGGTGGTCTTGCCCCAGGCCTTACGGATTGCCCTTCCAGCCACGGTCGGCCAGTTCATCTCGCTGCTGCAGGACACCACCTTGCTATCGCTGATCGGCTTGCTTGATCTCCTGGGCACGGCCCGGAGCGTGATGGCGAACCCGCTGTATTTAGGCAAGAACGCCGAGGTTTATCTCACCTTGGCGGTGCTGTTCTGGTGTTGTTGCGCGGCCCTGGGCCTGGGCAGCCGGGCCCTGGAACGGCGCCTCAACCCACCCAGCCTGGATCGCTAATCCAACCTGATTCAAAGCCCCAGTCCAAGTCCCAGTCCCTGCCCCAGTCCCAGTCCGCTTCCCGATCCCCGTCCACGGACCGAACCCAGGCCAAGCCCAAAAGCCCTCTCCCGAGCCCATGATCGACGCCGCAATCGAGCCAACCAGTCCCGCCATGATTGAGGCCCGCGGGGTCGAGAAGTGGTACCCCAATGGTTTCCACGCCCTGCGGGCCGTGGACCTCACGGTGCACCGGGGCGAGGTGGTGGTGATCATGGGCCCCTCGGGCTCGGGCAAGAGCACCTTTATCCGTACCTTCAATGGGCTGGAGGAGTTTCAAAAGGGCTCAATCACGGTGGATGGCATCACCCTCAATGACGACCTGCGCAAAATCGATGCGATCCGGCGGGAGGTGGGGATGGTCTTCCAACAGTTCAACCTGTTTCCCCATCTCTCGGTGCTCGATAACCTCACCCTGGCGCCAGTACTGGTCCGCAAGCGTCCCAAGCAGGCGGTACTCAACCAGGCCATGGCCCTGCTGGACCGGGTTGGCATTGCCGAGCAGGCCCATAAGTTTCCGGGCCAGCTCTCCGGCGGCCAACAACAACGGGTGGCGATCGCCCGTTCCCTATGTATGGAGCCGCGAATCCTGCTGTTTGATGAACCGACCAGCTCCCTCGATCCGGAGATGGTGCGCGAAGTACTGGAGGTGATGCAGGGATTGGCGGCCGATGGCATGACCATGGTGGTGGTGACCCACGAGGTGGGCTTTGCCCGCCAGGTGGCCGATCGGGTGGTGTTGATGGCCGATGGGCAGGTGGTGGAAGAGGCCTCGCCAGAGCGCTTCTTTGACCATCCCGAACACGAGCGCAGCCGCCAATTTCTGGCCCAAATTCTCTAACCCAAGGCCCTGTTCTAAGCCTCAGCTTGCCGCTTCTGCCAGAGAAATCAGACGCAGATCTTTGGAATCCCAGAGAATGAAACGGAAGCAGCCAGGAATATCGGACAACCGCAGGCGTTTGGCCCCTCTTAGCAGATGGGCATTGCGCTCGTGGCATTGGCGCAGCCGGTAGTTGGGAATGCGTTCACAGAGGTGGTGGATACTATGAAAGGCAATATCAGCGGAGAACCAATTAAGAATCCAGGGCAATTCCAAATTACTGCTGCCCGCCACAGCCCCCTGCAAATAGCTCCAACCCCCATCGCCACTGGCATAGGAGCCTTCGTAGTTGTGCTGCACAAAAAAGATGCAGATGAAGATGGCCGCTGAGAAGGTCATCACGATCGCGTAGCAACTCCAGAACAGGCCCACCCCCAGCCACTGGCCCATGGCCCACCAACTGGCAATCACCAGCACGTTATTGGCCACCAGATCGGCTAACTCTGCCTGGGTGGGTTGGTACCGCTTGACTGGGGCTGCATCAGGGCCCTTCAGTCGGGATGCGATCCGATCGACAAGGGCCAAAATCAGGCTGATGCGCGGCTTAATCACTAGATAGAAAAATCCACCTGGCAGCAGCATCAGCGGATGGCGGCTGATGGCGTAGAGGCGTTGGTTGGCAGGGGAGAGGGAGCGGTATTGCTCCAAGCTCAACAGGGCCGAAGGGCCGCGATAGCGGTCCCAATTGCCATTGTGCTTGTGGTGATAGGCGTGGCCCCTTGACCAGGGATGTTCGGGGATCCCATTCACGACGCCAAAGACGAAGCCAAATACCTGGTTCAGCCAGCGGTTGGCAAACAGGGAACGGTGGCCGCAATCGTGCATCAGCGAAAAGCTGCGCGAGGAAAACAGAACCAGCAGGGCCAGAATCGGCAGCAGCAGCAGCCTGAGGGCCGGCGGGCCTGCCATCACCTGGGGCACCAGCCACCAGAGCAGCGCCATCGGAGCCAAGGTGCTGGCAACCTGCAGCAAGGCCCGGAGGTTATCGCTCTTGCGATAGGCCTCAAGCTCAAAATCGCTGCGCCGCAGCGGGCGAGTCGCCGTCCCCGGCGCTTGAAAGTCGGTGAAGGTCAGCGGATAGATCCCTTGGGGCAGGCCATTAAGCCACCTGCATGGCTCTAGCCTAACGGTGCCGAGGCTTCGGCGCCCCTAAGGGGGGTGGCAGCTCGTCAATGCGGCCAAGGCTTGCCAAGGACGTGCTCGGCATCAAAGCCAAGGACTGGTGTAACTCGAGGCTCCCCTTCATGGGGTTTCAACCACGCCTTGCGCCTAATCGGACTTCAAGCCTGGGTTGATCCAGGGATCAACCCAGGGCGTAAGTAGCAATACCAGTGCCCATCGGCGGCACTCCGAATAACCTGGGCCCCATTTTTTGATTACTTGTTAATTAGTAGCGGCAGCGTTCTGTTGGTCGGGATTCCCATCCTTCTGCTAGGCCTCAATCAATTGCACCAAACCGATGAACGCTTGGTTATCGAGACCTGATGAACAGTCGTGGAACTGCGCCCAAGGGCCTTGTGCAAACGGCTCAAAAAGGGGACCTTGCTGATTGAAATGCGCGAACCCGAAGAGTTATGGGCCGGCCCCAGCGCAAACGCGATCCCCATGGATCGCGCTGAACTGGCCCTGGTCATGCACAAGTTGCTGCCCGACCTGGCAATCCCGATCGCTTGCTGTTGTGCTCGGGGCATTCGCAGTGCCTTAGCGGCCTACCAACTGCAAGAGCTGGGCTACGCCAAGGTCGCCCCCCGGCGCGATGGACTGGACCATGGGGACCAGAGACTATCCCTACAAAGCGCAAAGGAGCTCCTGGACTGATCTCCTTGGTAAGCCCATCAAGACAACTTCAGGATCGGGAAGGCAAACCCCACCGAAACTGTCTTCACCACATTCCCTTACCAGGCCTTTGGGGCGTACCGCTCGTGGGCGCCTGGCTTGGGCTGGCTACGGCCATTTGCTTAGCTTGGATGCAGGAAGGCAGGAACACATACCAAGACAACAGCGAGGTCGACTGGGCCGGCGTGCTGGCCTGAACCCGATCACAAACATTTTGCTTGCCATCGAAGCGATCGGTATCGGCAAGCCTAAAATCAACGGGTAAAGCAGCCAAAATACCAGCAGAGGAGATCGAGCCATCGAGGGCATCCGCCATGATCGCTGAGCGCAGCGCCACTACAGCATCCTGCTTCAACGTCCAATAGGGCACATAGCTACGGGTTTGCTCATCAAGGAATTGGATTCCTGCAGCAGAATAGAGAAAATTCGCAACGCCAAGAAAATTAACCCTGTAGGGCTTATTCATGCCAGCTCGAATTTCATCGGCTGTCCAACCGGATAGATGGATGCCATCGAGCAGGCCCCGATCTGTAATTTCACCTGTGGCCAGGAATCGACTGATTGGTTGCTGATGGGTCGACCATACGGCCCCGCCCGTGTTCCAACGGATCGGCCGTTCAGCCGCTTGGGCGCTAGGGGTGGAGAGGATGATACCAGCCACGCCTGCACCGAGCAGCAGCATGGCAGGAACGATGGAACGGGTCATGGACAGCTGAGAGATCGCCTTACCAAGGTATTGATTTCGCCGGTTAAATGGTTGTAAATTCAAATTCAAGCCAATTCGACTGCAACCTGCAGCAGGCTGCAAGAGATGACTCTAAATCAACCACCTCTTGGCAAGGACTGATCGACGGGAAGCGTGCTGATGCCTTCGAGTTGGCACAATGAACCTAGGAGCATTGCCCTATGGCTCAGAAAACGCATGGTGGCTGGCTTTTCGCTTGAAGCCTTCTGTCAGGCGGTTGCCTGTCCTAGGGCTGGTTCTGGTGTGTAATGAGCCACTAATTCACCGGAACGGAGCAGCAGGGCTTCGCCATGAACAAGTGGCAGCCACTGCTCGTTGGTGGTGAGGGGTTGGGTGCTGACGATCGTGACCACATCGCGATCGGTGGTGACCTGGGAGAAATCCACGGTGAGATCCTCATCGGCAAGCGTTGCGGTGGTAAAGGGGGCCCGCCGGGTGAGGCGATGCAATTTTGTGGTGGCATAGGCGAACAGCCAGGAGCCATTACTAATCAAGCAGTTGAAGATGCCCATCGCCGCCAACTGGTTTGCCTTTACCAGCAGAGCCTCAAATAGGGCGCTGGGATTGGAGGGATCGATGCGATCACGATCGAGCCCATTGAGAATCCAGCAAAAGGCGGACTCACTGTCGGTGCTGCCATAGGGCTGAAACGGGCCAGCAGGATCAAGCGGGCCCTTGATGTCGCCGTTATGGGCAAACACCCATTCCTGTCCCTGCCATTGGCGATGGAAGGGATGGCAATTCTCAAG
>Ga0164294_10001789_pt1 | contig 19652 bp, 17 predicted proteins | sample GEODES005metaG_FD_111479 | JGI IMG/M metagenome (GOLD analysis project Ga0164294, IMG submission 111479) | Oligotrophic lake water microbial communities from Sparkling Lake, Wisconsin, USA - GEODES005 metaG | ecosystem: Environmental > Aquatic > Freshwater > Lake | place: USA: Sparkling Lake...
GCCATCAAGAAGCACCAAAGCGCCTACCTGATGGCCGTGGGCGGCGCGGCCTATCTGGTCAGCAAGGCCATCAAGCACGCCAAGGTGGTGGGCTTTGCCGACCTGGACATGGAAGCCATCTACGAGTTCGACGTGACCGACATGCCCGTGACGGTGGCCGTCGACTCGCACGGCACCTCGGTGCACGAGACCGGGCCGAAGGAATGGCAAGCGCGCATTGCCGGGATTCCGGTTGTGCGGGGCTGAACGAGTTCCCTCACCCCAGCCCTCTCCCGCGAGCGGGAGAGGGAGCCTATTCAAGTGCCCTCTCCCTGAGGGAGAGGGAGTCAATCAAATCCCATCTCCCCGAGGGAGATGGCCATTCAAGTCACCTCTTCCGCGCGGCGGGAGATGGCAAATCAAGTCCCCTCTACCACCTGTGGGAGAGGGCCAGGGTGAGGGTGTATCCATTCCCTCTCCCGCGCGCGGGAGAGGGCCAGGGTGAGGGCAGCGTCAGCACTCAAGCCGCCCCTAAAATGCGTTGGGTGCATAACGCATACAGGAGCCCACCATGCACAAGCGGATGACCATCACACTGGACGAAGCGGTTTACGACGGGCTGTACCGCACCATTGGCAAGCGCCGCATGAGTCAATTCATTGAGGACTTGCTGCGCCCCCATGTGCTCGACACCGCGCTGGACGCCGGCTACCGCGCCATGGCGGCCGATGCCGAGCGTGAGTCAGAAGCGCAGGCGTGGTGCAACGCGTTGTCGAAAGACATGCTCAATGAAACGCGGTGAAGTCTGGTGGGTCGAGTTCGACCCGGCTGTGGGCTCAGAGATTCGCAAGACCCGACCAGCCGTGATCGTGAGCAACGATTCAGCCAACCGAAACCTGACGCGCGTGGTCGTGGTGCCTTTGAGCAGCCGCACAGGCCGTCAATACCCGGGTGAGGCACTTGTGACGGTGGCGGGCCAGGCCAGCAAGGCCATGGCCGATCAGATCATGGCCGCTGACAAGGCACGCCTGAAGGGCCAGTTCGGCACGCTCGACAGGACCGACATGGCCGCACTCGAAGAAGCCATCCATGTGCATCTGGGCCTGGCCCAGTAAGGCGCTGACGCCCACGCCCCATCACGCCGCCGGCCCTCACCCCAGCCCTCTCCCGCGCAGCGGGGGAGGGAGCCAAGACACCATCTCTTGCTCGCGGGAGATGGCTGTTCAAGCTCCGTCTCAGATGCAAAATTCACGAACCGGCCACGCAAAGCGCCTAAGGTCTGAGCCGTTCAACAACCCGTAACACTCAGGAGACTTGCATGGACCTGGACGACGCTGACGCCATTCGCCGTATTCACCTTGATTTGCAGGACAGCTTTGACGAAGAGCTTGAACTCGAACTTGAGGACCGCACGATCGAAGCCATCGCGGCCGGCCACAGCGGCATCGAAGCGCCGTCGCAGACCGAGCAAGACCGGCAAGACCGTGTGCGCTACTTCCGTGAGCTGTTTCGCTTGCAAAGCGAGCTGGTCAAGCTGCAAAGCTGGGTGGTGGCCACCGGGCACAAGGTGGTGATCCTGTTCGAAGGCCGCGACGCAGCGGGCAAGGGCGGCGTGATCAAGCGCATCACGCAGCGGCTCAACCCCCGCGTGTGTCGCGTGGCTGCGCTGCCCGCGCCCAACGATCGCGAACGCACCCAGTGGTACTTCCAGCGCTACGCCAGCCATTTGCCGGCGGCCGGCGAGATCGTGTTGTTCGACCGCAGCTGGTACAACCGCGCCGGCGTCGAGCGGGTGATGGGCTTTTGCACCGACGAGCAGTACGAGGAGTTCTTCCGCACCACGCCTGAGTTCGAACGCATGCTGGTTCGATCCGGCATTCAGCTGATCAAGTACTGGTTTTCGATCTCCGACGAAGAGCAGCACCTGCGATTCCTGGGCCGCATTCACGACCCGCTCAAGCAGTGGAAGTTGAGCCCCATGGACCTGGAGTCGCGCCGCCGCTGGGAGGACTACACCAAGGCCAAGGAAGTGATGCTCGATCGCACCCACATCCCCGAAGCGCCATGGTGGGTGGTGCCTGCGGTCGACAAGAAAAAAGCGCGCCTGAACTGCATCAGTCACCTGCTGAGCCAGATGCCTTACGAGGAAGTGGAGCACCCGACCATCGTGCTGCCGCCACGCGAGCGCCACGACGACTACGTGCGCCATGCCGTGCCCCAGGAGATCCATGTGCCGCAGATCTACTGATCTGGCAAGCCGCGCCAGCACGCAGGCGGTCACCGGGTGATCGCCTGGCTGCACAGCGCGGGCGATGCGCTGCCCGACACCCGGCACGCATTGCCCGCCCACTCTGAGGCGCCTGGTTTGCTGGCCGCCGGTGGCGAGTTGACGCCCGAGCGCTTGGCCGAGGCCTATTCCAAAGGCGTCTTTCCCTGGTACAGCACAGGCCAGCCGGTGCTGTGGTGGGCACCCGACCCCCGCATGGTGCTGTGGGTGGCCGAGTTCAAGCTGAGCCATTCGCTGCGCAAGACCCTGTCTCGCTTTGCCCGCACGCCGGGCTGCGAAGTGCGCATCGACAGCGCTTTTGAACGCGTGATCGGTGCGTGCGCGTCCACCCCGCGCGAAGGGCAAGACGGCACCTGGATCGTGGACGACATGGTGCGCGCCTACAGCCGCTGGCATGCGCTGGGCACGGCCCACAGCTTCGAGACCTGGGTCGACGGCGAGCTGGTCGGAGGCCTGTACGGCGTGGGCATCGGCGGCATGTTCTTTGGCGAGTCGATGTTCGCGCACCGCACCGATGCCTCGAAGATCGCGCTGGCCGCGCTTATCTGCTTTTGCCGCGAGCACGGCATCGATCTGATCGACTGCCAGCAACGCACCGGCCATCTGGCGTCAATGGGCGGACGTGAACTGGCCAGAGGCGATTTCGAAGCCGCCGTCAAACAGCGTGCGGCACGTCCGGCGCCGCAAGGCTGGACCTATCATCAGCGCCTCTGGAAACACCTCCTGCCGCCCCCGTGACAAGCCCGAAAGAGCTCCCGCTGGCGTCGCTTCAGTTCTACGCGACGGCCCCCTACACCTGCAGCTACGTCCCCAACCGGATGGCGCGTTCGCAGGTGGCCACGCCCAGCCATCTGATCCAGTCCGATGTGTATTCGGGTCTGGTGGCCAACGGCTTTCGGCGCAGCGGCATGTTCACCTACCGGCCCTACTGCGACAACTGCCGCGCCTGCGTGCCGCTGCGCGTGCCGGTGGCCACCTTCGAGCCCACGCGCAGCCAGCGTCGCGCCTGGAAGGCGCACCAGCACCTCGAATCGCGCGTGCTGCGCCTGGGCTTCACGCCCGAGCACTATCAGCTCTTTTTGCGCTACCAGGCCAGCCGTCACAGCGGCGGTGGCATGGACAACGACAGCATCGATCAGTACTCGCAGTTCTTGCTGCAAAGCCGCGTCAATTCACGGCTGGTCGAGTTTCGCGAGCCGGCCGATCCGCAAAACCCCGAGCAGCCTGGGGCGCTGAAGATGGTGTCCATCCTCGACATCCTGAACGACGGGCTGTCGGCGGTCTACACCTTCTACGAACCCGAAGAACACACCAGCTACGGCACCTTCAACATCCTGTGGCAAATCGACCAGACGCGCCAACTCGGACTGCAGCATCTGTACCTGGGCTACTGGATCGCAGCCAGCCCGAAAATGTCCTACAAGGCGCAGTTCAAACCCAACGAACATCTGATGAATGGCCGCTGGGTGAGCGAACCAACCCCACCCGCAGGCAAGACGCCAGCGGCCTGAACAGCCGCGCCCAAGCCCACGGCGCGTGGCAACATCCAACTTTGCAAACCTCAAGAGAACACCCCAAATGGAACCGGACACTGAAATTGAAACCGTCGCACCCCTGCACTGCTATGGCGTCAAGGACGCGCTGCTGGCCGACGACAAGGGCTCGGTACTGGTCGAGCTGATCCTCGAGAACGGCCAGATCTTCCCGCTGGAACTCGACGAAGAAGGCATCGACCTGATGTCGCGCATCGTGCTGTCATCGGCCAAGGCCATGGGCACCCAGCAGGAAGACCGCTTGCCCCTGAGAGAAACCGTGCCCAGCGCATCGGTGCTGATCGACGCCGACGAGGTGCTCGTTCGCGCCAATGCCGACGGCCCGGTCATGGTGCTGCGCGTGGGCTCCATCGACATCACGGTGAAGCTGCCCAACCAGGTGCTCGCCAACGCCATGGCAGTGGCGATGTCCAGCGGCGGCAATGCCTGAGCGCCCGGTCGGTCTGCGGCGCAAACAGCAATGACCGACAGCGCCAGCGCCATCGCCTGCGCCGAGACCCTGGCCTGGGTCGACAGGGCGGTGATCGGTCTGAACCTGTGCCCCTTCGCCCGCGCCGTGCGGGCGAAGTCGCAATTGCGCTGCGTGGTGAGCAACGCCACCGACCCCGAAGCGCTGTTGCAAGCGCTGTGCGACGAGGTGCAGCTGCTTCTAGCGTCCGACGCATCGCAATGCGAGACCACCTTGCTGGTGCACCCCGACGTGCTCCACGACTTTGCTGAGTACAACGACTTTCTCGACGTGGCCGAGGCCGCGCTCGAGTCTCTGGGCTGCGAGGGCGTGCTGCAGCTGGCGAGCTTTCACCCCGACTACCAGTTCGCCGGCACCGAGCCCGATGACGTGACCAACGCCACCAACCGCTCGCCCTACCCCACGCTGCACCTGCTGCGCGAGGCCAGCATCGACCGCGCCGTGGCCGCTTTTCCCGAAGCCGCCGAGATCTACGAAGCGAACATGCTCACGCTGCAAACGCTGGGTGAGACCGGCTGGCAGACCCTGCGCAAGCAGTGCCGCCGCGACGCGGCCTGAGCGCAGCGCGCCGGCCGGCGCACCACCCATTCAAGAACCAACGCCCTCCACCGATAAAGGCTGGAGCGGGTGTGAAAACCCGCCGTCGATCCACCGAGGGCGTCTGGTTTCCATCCCCAGATCCATGTGGCAGTTTTGATCTGCGTCACTGCACAGGCGCAAGCCGGAGAGCATGGAGTCATGACAACACCAACGCCTGAGAGTCCCTTGGAAGCCCTGCTGGAGGCCGCGGGGGATCTGGCTTTCCACCTCAATGGCAGCGCGGACATCACCCACGCCGCAGGGCTGGAGCGCACGCCGGGCTTTGCCCATCTGGCCCAAGCCCACCATTCATTTTTCGATCTGTTCCCCGAGTCGGCGCACCCCGCGGTGCGCGAGGCCTTCGAGCGCGCCATCGGCGCGTGCCGGCGGGTGCCGCTGCAGGCAGAACTGCGAGCCGAGTTCAGCACGCAGTTCGAGTGGCTGCTGAGCGGCTATGACACGGGCGCCAAGCGCGGCGTGATGGCCGCCGGTCGTCGGGTCGAACCCACGGATTCAACGGACGCCATGGGCACGCACGATGCCCTGACCGGGCTGCCCAACAGAATGCTCTTGCAAGACCGGTGCGAGCGCGCGATCGAACTCGGCATGCGGCGCGATTCAAGCTTTGCCTTGCTGCTGCTCGACCTCAAGGCGTTCACCAAGGTGAACGAAGGTTTTGGCGTCAAGGCAGGCGACGATCTGCTGCGACAGGTTTCGCACAGGTTGGTCAGTCATGTGCGCGCCAGCGACACCGTGGCGCGCATCGGTCCGGACGAATTTGCGCTGCTGCTGCCCGACATGGCCGACGCCGAAAACATGATGAAGCTCGGCCGCCAGCTGATGGCCTTGATCGAGACCGTGTTCGTCATCGACGACACCGAGGTGCACATCAGTGCCTCGATGGGTTTCGCGCTGCATCCCGTTCACGGCATCACGCATGAGGCCTTGCTCAGCCACGCCACCGTGGCGCTGAAGGAAGCCAAACAAGCCGGTGGCGGGCGCTGCGTCATGTTCGACCAGGCCTCGCGCACCGATGCGCGCACCTTGCTCACGCTGGAGAGTGCCTTGCACCAGGGCGTGGCCAACGGCGAGCTGTATTTGCACTACCAGCCGCTGGTCGACATCACCGGCAAGATCTACGGAGCCGAAGCGCTGATGCGCTGGAACAAAGGCGGCACGACGCCGGTGTCGCCAGCGCAGTTCATCCCGGTGGCCGAAGAGTGCGGGCTCATCCAGTTGCTCGGAAGCTGGGCGCTGAAGGCAGCCACCGCGGGCATTGCACGTATCAACCGCGACCACGGCACCGAGCTGACGATCTCGGTCAACGTCAGTCCAAGGCAGTTCCGCAGCGCCAACTTCCTGCAGACCGTGACCGACGCGCTGGCGTTTTCAGGCTTGCCGCCCCACCTGCTTCAACTCGAGATCACCGAGGGCATCCTGATGAGCGATCCCGAGGCCGCCGCGCGGCTGCTCAGCAAGCTCACCGATGCCGGCATGCAAATCGCCATCGATGACTTCGGCACGGGCTATTCGTCGCTGGCTTATCTCAAGCGGTTCAGCCTGTCTTCGCTGAAGATCGACCGCAGCTTCGTCAAGGACCTGCCCGCGCCCAAGGATCTGGCGATCTGTCGCTCGGTCTTTTCGATGAGCCGCGAGCTGGGCCTGAAAAGCGTGGCCGAGGGGGTCGAAACCGAAGAGCAGTGGCACATCCTGCGCGACGCGGGCTGCGATGCGATTCAGGGTTACTTCTTTGGCAAGCCGCAGTCACTCGAGCAGTTCGAGATGATGGTCGCGGCACAAGCGCTGCCGCAGATGAAGGCTGCCTGAGCCGCACGCCGATGATGCAAGCCGTGCCGTCACAACTCGACGAGACCTTTGCGCAGTTGATGCAAAAGGCGGGCGAAAAAGGAGACCTGCCCGGGTTTTCGCAGTCTGCCCGCAGCATCCTGAAGGCGCTGGACTCCGACGCCGACAACGACGCCGAACTGGTGCAAACGGTGTTGACCGATGCCGGCCTCACGCAGCGCGTGCTGCGTCTGGCCAACAGCGCCATGTACAACGTGTTCGGCGGTGAAGTCACCTCGGTCACCCGCGCCGTGCAGGTGCTTGGCGTGCAGACCGTGGCTCACCTGGCCCTGGGTCTGAAGGTCATGGAATCCATGGACCGCAGCCGCCCGTCTTCGGCGGCCACGCTGGCCGAAATGCAAAAGTCGGTGCTCGCCGGGTTCATGGGCCGCCAACTCGCTGGCGGGAGCGCGTCGACCAAGGAATCCGAAGCCGCTGCGGTGTGCGCCGTGCTGATGGGGCTAGGCCGCATGCTGGTGTGCTTTTACATGCCAGAGTCGTGGAGCCGCATCCAGGCTGAGGCCATCGAGTCGGCGTCGGAACACGACGCAGCCGTGGCCGAGCTGGGCGGCAGCTTTGCGGACATCGCTCAGCTCATGACCCGACGCTGGGGCTTGCCGCCATCGCTGACCAACTGCCTGCAGGGGTGCGTGCCGGAAAACGGCAACGGCCCGGCCACCCATGAAGAGCGACTGAGCATGCTGGCCACCGCAGCCACCGAGTGCGCTCGCGTGCTGCACGCCCAGCCTGATGACCATGACGAGGCCGTGAGCGCGGTGGTGGACGTGTTTGCCGCCCCGCTCGGCCTGGACGCCTCGGCCATGGGCGCGGCCATACGCTCAGCCCGCACCGCAGCGCAGGAACACTTCGCCGCACAGCCCACCGCGATGGTCCAGCCCGTGTCCGAAAGCGACCGCCAGGACCGCCTGCTGCGCGGTTTCAGGCAGTTGCAAGAAGCTGCGGCGTCGGCCACCCCGACCAAGCTGCTCAGCCTCGCGCTCGAATACCTGCACGAGCACTTTCAGGCCAGCCGCAGCTTTTGCTTTCTGGGCTCGCAGAAGATCTATCGCGCCCGTGTCGGCCTGGGCAACGGTGCCGCCGCGCTGCTGCCAGCGCTGCACTTCGAGATCCAGCAGCGTCCCGATGTGTTCAATGTGGTGCTCGGCAGCGGCAAGGTGCTGTTTGTCGAGGACGCTGGCTCGGCCAGCCTGCGCGACAAGCTGCCGTCATGGTGGCTGGACAGCTTGAACAACGCCCAGGGGTTTTGCGTGGTCCCGCTCAAGCTCGACAACCACGCGCTGGGCCTGCTGTACCTCGACTGGGTGGCGCCGGTAGCAGCACCGCGCATGGACATCGTGCGCACGCGCACGCTGGGACAGGTCAGCGATCTGCTGGTGTCGCGCTTTGCCAGGGAGCGCGGCTAGCGCGAACCTGCTCGGCCGCGGGCCTCAACCGCCACCGAGCGGCTTGAAAAGTTCGTCGAAGTCCTGCGCGGTGAGCGCCGCCGAGCCGGCCACACCGGACAGCAGCGCATCGGCCAGGCCGGACTTGCGGGCTTGCAGCTCGAGCATCTTTTCCTCGACCGTGCCGCTGGCCACCAGCTTGTAGACGAACACCGGCTTGCCCTGCCCGATGCGGTAGGCGCGATCGATGGCCTGCTGTTCGACAGCGGGGTTCCACCACGGGTCGTAGAGGATGACGGTGTCGGCCGCCGTCAAGTTCAGACCCACCCCACCGGCCTTCAGGCTGATCAGGAAGACCGGGGCGGTGCCTTCCTGGAACTCGCGCACCACATCGCCGCGGTGCTCGGTCTCGCCGGTGAGCTTGAGGTAGTTCAGCCCCAGGCGTGCCAGTTCGGGTTCGATCAGCGCCAGCATTTCGGTGAACTGTGAAAACACCAGGATGCGCCGGCCCTCTTCGGCCAGCGTTGACAGCAAATCGCACAGCAGCTCGAGCTTGGCTGACGAGGCGGCCGTCTGCTGCGTCTGGGGCGCGGCAGCGGGATCCCTGAACTTCAGCAGCCGCGGGTCGCAGCACACCTGTCGCAGCTTGAGCAAGGCATCGAGCACCACGATCTGGCTGCGCGCCAAACCCTGCCTGGCGATGGCTTCGCGCAGCTTGCTGTCCATGGTGGCGCGCACCGTCTCGTACAGATCGCGCTGGATGCCGTCGAGTTCGACTCTCAGCAGGGTCTCGGTTTTTTCTGGCAGATCCTGCGCCACTTGCAACTTGGTGCGCCGCAAGATGAACGGCCGCACGCGGCGCGCGAGGTGATCGGCTTGCTGCGTGTCCTGGCGCTTTTCGATCGGCGTGCGGTAGTGCTCGCGGAACTGGGTCTCGCTGCCGAGCAGCCCGGGGCTCACGAAGTCCATCAGGCTCCACAGCTCGCCGAGGTGGTTTTCGAGCGGCGTGCCCGACAGGCACAGGCGGTGACGCGCATCGAGCGCCTTCAACGCCACCGTGGCCTGGCTGCGGCTGTTCTTGATGCGCTGCGCTTCGTCGAGCACCAGATAGTGCCAACGGTGATCGACGAGCATGGGCATGTCGCGCACCGCCAGCGGGTAGCTGGTGACCACCACATGGGCGCTGGCGATGCCGCTGAAATGCTGGCTTCGATACTTGCCGTGCAGCACCAGCACGCGCAATTGCGGCGTGAAGCGCGTGGCTTCCGACAACCAGTTCTCGAGCAGGCTGGTGGGCACCACCACCAAGCTAGGGCGGTCGAGGCGGCCGGCATCAAGCTCGTTTTGCAGCAGCGCCAGCGTTTGCAGCGTCTTGCCCAGGCCCATGTCGTCGGCCAGCACGCCGCCAAACCCCGCGCGGCGCAGAAAGTCCATCCACGCCAGTCCATCAACTTGATAGGGCCGCAGCTGCGCATGCACGTGCGGCGACACCGCCACCGGCGGCAGCGGCTCGCCGACCCGCAGCGAACGCAGCTGCTCGAGCAGCCTGTCGAGCGAGGGCGGCGCGCGCACCGCCACCCCGGCCGACAGCAGCTCGAGCGCGCCCAGCTCGTAGCGCGACACCCGGGGCTCGCTCACGCTGAAGCCGCTGGTGCCGAACACGCCGCGCAGCCACGCCACCAAAGGCGCCACGCGGGACACGGGCAGCCGCAACAGCCGTTCGCGGCGCAACTTGGGCGCGTTACGCCACACCGGTATCGAGGGGTCCACGTCCTCAGGCCACGGCAAAAGCACCTCGCCTTTCGGATCGCGCATCGAGGCTTCGAGCTTGAGCCAGCCGGCTTGCACCAGCCCGATGAGCAGCGGCACCAGATCCACCGGTGTGCCGGCCACGCTCACCTTCAGTCCGATGCGAAACCAGTCGGTGCCGCTGCCCGGCATCTCGTCGAGGCTGAGCTCGAAATCGTCGGTCTCGAAAACCTCGAACGGAAAGTCGTCTGAACGCTCGACCACCCAGCCCTCGTCTTGCAGCGCGGGGATGTGGCGGCTGAGCAGCATCGGCCACTGATCGCGCGCGGCGGGCACGAGCATCAGCTGCCCATCTTCGAGTGCAGGCGGCAGCGCCGCAGACTGCAGCCGTCCGGCCTTGAGCGCGGCCATGCGATCCAGCGCAAAGGCAGCCACCCGGCTCCAGGGACGCAATTCGAGTTGCTCAAACAAGACTTGCACGGCGGCCGCCTCGGCATGCGCGTCGCGCCGAAAGCGCATCAGCTGCGTGTTTGCCGGGCGGCTCGGATCGGGCTGCTCGATGAAAGCCACATCCGAAGCCCCGGCCGGAAAGTTGAAGTCGACCGAAGGCACCGTGCTGCGCGACGCACCCGAGGCCGCCACCTGGTACCGCAACACCAGCTGCGCTGCGGCCTGACGCAGGGGCTGACCCGCCGGCGGGGGCCGCTGGTGACCTTCGAGCCAGGCCTCGGACGGCACGTTGGGGCAGGTCAGCAGCTTGAGCACCGGCTGCAGCGTGAGCTCGCCGAGTTCCTCGAGCTTGGGCGCATGGCGCTCGGGCAAAGGCAGCATGACCTGATGGGCCAGGCCCACCGAGCGCAGGCGCTCGACCAACGCGGGAAGCGCCTGAGACGACACCGCCGGCATGCCGGCCAGCCAGCGAATCACCGGCGCGCCCAGATTCGACGACGACACATCGGCAGGACGCATCGTGGCCAGCCCGCGCGCATCGCGCAGCAGCACATGGGGCTCGGGCAGCAGCACCAACGATTGCACTTCGGTGCCGGCTTCGAGGCTCACCGCATCCCAGCGGGTGCGCCACATCTCATCGGCATCGGCTGACCAGCACAGCTGCAGCGGCAGCGGCTCGTCCAGCCAGGCCAGTGGCTCGCCGGGTGGCGTGGCGGGACGGCCATCGGCGTCATCGACCAGCCAGCACGCCCCCGAGCTCACCAGTTGCCTGAGCGTGGCCGCGCAGGTGCGTCCTTGCAGCGGAAACGGCGGGCTCGATCGCTCGAGCACGAAAGGCAACAGCGCGGCCAGCAGGGCTTCATCGGCCGGGGTGACGTACGACGGCCGGGTGCGCAGCATGTCGGCAATGGCCGGCGAATGCGGCTGGTGGCGGCTGATCTCGCCGCTGCGCCGCGCGCTGCCCAGATACAAGCGCAACTCGAGCCGCGCGGCCGATGCGCTCAGCACGTACATGAGCCGCTTGTTCATGGCACCGGCAGCGACCGGGGCCGCCACGGCGTCATCGACCGGCACGCGCGCCTTGAGCACCCCCGAGGCATGGCCCAGCCAGGCTTCGAGTTCATGGCTCAGCGCCGACGAGCGCTCCACGAGGCGGACGGGCTGATCGCCCGTGCGCAACTGCGTCGCGGTGCTGACAGCTTCATTCGCAGCGCTGGGGTCTGTGGCGTGGCGGGCCAATTCGCTCGCCGCCACACCGTGGCCCGACAGGCCCATTCGGCGAGCGCGCGCCAGACCGGCCTCGTGGGCCATCAGGGCGGCGGCCACATGGTGGCAGTTGAAGCCCACCGCGCAGGTGCACAAGCCGCGCAGGTGCAGCCCGGTGCGCGGATCGGTGAAAAAGCTGATGGTCTGCTCGCAGATCTCGCTGCCACTGCCCCGCAAGCGGGTGTGCAGCCGGTCGCCGTCCTCGTGCTGCGCCAGCAGCGCACGCTCGGGTTTGAGCCCGATGGCGCGCATCAGCGTCACGTGATCAAAGTGATCGCTGAGGTCGAAATCGGCAGGCAGCGAAAAATGGGACATCGGACGGCGCAAGGCTCAAAGGCAACCGGGCATTGTGGAACAGCGCCGTGGCGTTTGGTCGGCCTGTGCGATGCTTTAGACCATGTTTTCTCGCAACGACCCTGCGCTGATCGGCCCGACCTCAGCCGACTCGCACCGCCGGCGGCTTCTGCGGTGGATGGCTGCAGCGCCGTGGGCCGCTGGCGCATCGGTGTTTGCAGGCCCGGTGCCGGGTCGCCAGACGCCGCGTGCGCTGGTGTTCCCCACCGACCACGGCGCCCATGAAGCCAGCCGCATCGAGTGGTGGTACGTCACCGGAGAGCTGCACGCTGGCGCGGCCTCGACGGCACCCACGGATGAGCCGACGCACGGCTTTCAGATCACGTTTTTTCGCTCGCGCACCGAGGTGGCTGCCGATCAGCCCAGCCGCTTTGCCGCCAAGCAACTGCTGTTCGCCCACGCCGCGCTGAGCGACCTGAAGGCCGGACGGCTGCTGCACGACCAGCGCATCGCCCGCACCGGCTTTGGCATCGCGCAGGCGCTCGCGGATGACACGGCGATCGTGCTGCGCGACTGGCAGCTCAGCCGACAAAATGCCGCCGAGGGCAGCCGCTATCAGACTCGCATACGCAGCGACAGCGCCGGCTTTGCCTTCGACTTCACCCTGAACACCACCCAAAGCGTGCTGCTGCAAGGCGACGCCGGCTATTCGCTCAAGGGCCCGCAGCACACCGACCCGACGTTCAGCCGTTACTACACCCAGCCCCAGCTGGCGGTGAGCGGCACGCTCACGCACAAAGGCACCGAGCTGCCGGTGCGCGGCACCGCATGGCTGGATCACGAATGGAGCGATTCGTTGCTGCCGCCTGGTGCGGTGGGCTGGGACTGGATCGGCATGAACCTGGCCGATGGCAGCGCGCTCACCGCCTTCCGCCTGCGTGCGGCCGACGGGCGCACCGTGTACGCCGGCGGCAGCCTGCGCAGTGCCAGCGGCAGCTTTCGCAACTTCGCTGCCGACGAAGTGGCCTTCACGCCCCAGCGCGTGTGGACCAGCCCGGCATCGCAGGCGAAGTACCCGGTCGAATGGACGCTGCAAACACCGGCCGGCCGCCACCGCATCGTCGCGCTGCTTGACGCGCAAGAGCTCGACAGCCGCCAAAGCACAGGCACCATCTACTGGGAAGGCCTGAGCGAGCTGCGCGACGAGCAAGGCCAGCGCATCGGGCGTGGCTACCTCGAGATGACGGGCTACGCGGCTGCCTTGCGGCTGTAGCCGGCGGCGCAGCGCTGCGGGGCCTTTGTAGACTCAGCCGATGAGTGCAGCCACCCCGACATCGACCACCCCCATCCCGCGCAACACCGCCTCGGCGCTGCCGCCGCCAGGCAAGAACGTCAAGTCGCTGGGCGGGCTCACGCCCTTTCTCAGGCCGTATCGATGGCGCATCGCACTCGCGGTGGGTTTTCTGGTGATGGCGGCGGTCAGCACGCTGGTGTTGCCAGTGGCGCTCAAGACGCTGATCGACCAGGGTCTGGTGGCGGCCGACCCCGGCGAACGGGTGATGGCGCTGCGCGATCATTTCTTTTCGCTGTTTGGCGTGGGCGCGGCACTCGGTTTGTTTTCGGCGCTGCGCTACTACACGGTGACCTGGCTGGGCGAGCGCGTCACGGCCGACCTGCGCAACGCGGTGTATTCGCACGTGCTGCGGCAAAGCCCCGAGTTCTTCGAATCGACGCAAACCGGCGAGGTGCTGTCGAGGCTGACCACCGACACCTCGCTGGTGCAGGCAGTGGTGGGCTCGTCGCTCAGTCTCGGGCTGCGCAACGTGGTGATGGCCATCGGCGCCATGACCATGCTCATCATCACCAACCCCTACGTGATGGCGCAGGTGCTGGGCATCTTGGTGCTGGTGGTGTTGCCGTCGGTGTATTTCGCCCGGCGCATCCGCAAGCTCAGCCGCGCCAGCCAGGACCGCGTGGCCGACACCAGCGCGATCGCCGCGGAAGTGCTCAACGCCATCCCGGTGGTGCAAAGCTACACGCAAGAAGCGCGAGAGGCGCAGCGCTTCGACGAGTCGACCGAGAACGCTTTCGGCACCGCCGTCAACCGCACCCGCATGCGTGCGGTGCTGGTGGGTTTCATCATCACCGCCACCTTTGGCGCGCTGCTATGGGGCCTGTATCAGGGCACGCAAGCGGTGGTGCACGGCGAGATCACCGCCGGTCATCTGGGCCAGACGGTGGTCTTCGTGATCATCCTGGTGAGCGGTGTGGCGGTGCTCGCAGAGGTGTATGGCGACATGCTGCGCGCGGCCGGTGCCACCGAGCGGCTGATGGAGTTGCTGGCCACCGAGTCGCCGATTGCCTCGCCGGCCGCACCGCGCGAGTTGCCGGTGGTGCAACGCGGCTCGTCGGTCTCGCTAGAAGCCGTCACCTTCAACTACCCATCGCGCCCCAAGACGTCTGCGCTGAGCGACTTCAACCTGGCCATCGCACCGGGCGAAACCGTGGCGCTGGTCGGCCCGAGCGGCGCGGGCAAGAGCACGGTGCTGCAGTTGCTGCTGCGCTTTTACGACGTGAAGCAAGGCACAGTGCGCATCGACGGCATCCCGGTGCGCGAGTTGGCGCTTGACGCGCTGCGCGGTCGCATCGGCATCGTGCCGCAAGACAGCGTGATTTTCTCGGCCGACGCGATGGCCAACATCCGCTACGGTCGCCCCGAAGCCACCGACGCCGAGGTGATCACGGCGGCCAAAGCGGCCTTCGCGCATGACTTCATCACTGCCCTGCCCGATGGCTACCAGACCTTTCTGGGCGAGCGTGGCGTGCGCGTGTCGGGTGGCCAGCGCCAGCGCATCAGCATTGCGCGCGCGATCCTGAAGAACCCGCCTTTGCTGCTGCTCGACGAAGCCACCAGCGCGCTCGACGCTGAGAGCGAACGCATGGTGCAAGCTGCGCTGGAAGCAGCCATGAAGGACCGCACCACGCTGGTCATCGCGCACCGGCTGGCCACGGTTCAGCGCGCCGACCGCATCGTGGTGATGGACGAAGGCCGCATCGTCGAGATCGGCAACCACGCCACCTTGAGTGCGGCCGGCGGCCTGTACGCGCGGCTGGCCAAGCTGCAATTCGATGCGTAGCTGAAAACGCATAATTCATGCGCACACATGATGGAGGCAACCCATGCTGCGATTTGACGACTCTCCCAAGCGAGCCACCAACCTCAGCCTGAACGCCAAGGTGCTCGAGATGGCCCGCGAGCTGGGCATGAACATCTCGCAAACCGTCGACACGCTGCTCGCCGAAGAGGTGCGCAAGCGCTACTTCGAGCGCTGGAACGTCGACAACGCCGAGGCCATCGCGCACTACAACGCGCGCATCGAGCGCGAGGGGCTGCCGCTGGCGAAGTACCGCACGTTCATGAAAGACCGCTGAGACATCGCCCATGGCCAGATTCGATGTATTCGCCAACCCGGTGGTGGCAGAACGCAAGCACACGCCGTACTTCGTCGATGTGCAAAACGATCACATCGATGCGCTGACCACGCGCGTGGTGATACCGCTGCGCCGCGAGACCGTCTTCGGCCCGCGGGCGCGCTTGCTCAATCCGCTGCTCAGCGTCGGTGACGACAGCGTGGTGCTCGACACCGCAGCGCTGGGCGCCGTTCCGACGAGCGAGCTTCGCCGCGCGGTGGGCAGCTTGCGCGAGTCGCGGCTCGACGTGCAAGAAGCGCTCGACACCTTGTTCGGTTCCTTCTGATTCCCTGCTCCGCCTGACCATGCAAACCCCCTACGAAGACCTGATGCGCCATGTGCGCGACCACGGCGTTTTGAAGGCCGACCGCACCGACACCGGCACGAAAAGCATCTTCGGCCACCAGATGCGCTTCGATCTGAGCGCGGGCTTTCCGCTGATCACCACCAAGAAGGTGCACCTGAAGTCGGTGATCCTTGAGCTGCTGTGGTTTCTGCGCGGTGACGGCAATGCGCGCTGGCTGCAAGAGCGCGGCGTGTCGATCTGGAACGAATGGGCGCGCGACGATGGCGACCTCGGGCCGGTCTACGGCGTGCAGTGGCGCAGCTGGCCCACGCCCAACGGCGGCCACATCGACCAGATCGCGCAGGTCATCCAAACCCTCAAGACCAACCCCGACTCGCGCCGCATCATCGTGAGCGCCTGGAACGTGGCCGATCTGGACGCGATGGCGCTGATGCCGTGCCACGCGTTCTTCCAGTTCTATGTGGCGCCCTCGGCGGTGGCCGGCGAACCGGGACGCCTGAGCTGCCAGCTGTACCAGCGCAGCGCCGACATCTTTCTGGGCGTGCCCTTCAACATCGCGAGCTACGCGCTGCTCACCCACATGGTGGCGCAGCAATGCGATTTGCAGGTGGGCGACTTCATCTGGACCGGCGGCGACTGCCACCTGTATAGCAACCACGCCGAGCAAGTCGAGCTGCAACTCGCGCGCGAGGCACGGCCGCTGCCCACGCTGCACATCAAGCGCCGACCGGCGTCGATCGATGGCTACGAATTCGAGGACTTCGAGGTGCTGGGCTACGACCCGCACCCGGCCATCAAGGCACCGGTGGCGGTGTGAGCGGCCGGCTGGCGGCTCAGTAGTTGATGCTGAAGCGGTAGCCGCGAAAGCTCAGCACCGCCGAGCGCAAGGCGATGCGCTGCAGCGTGAGCTCGGGCGTGAGCCGATCGCCCTCGTGATACAGCGCGCCGTTGATGATCAACATGCGATTGGCTGGCTGATCGGAATAACTCGCGCCGCTGACCACCAGCGCGGGCAGGCTGCTGATCACATCGGCGGGCAGCTCGCTCATCGCGAGCACGCGAGGCTCATTGGTTGAGCTTGGTGGCACAGGCGCCGAGGTGCCCGGCAGCCGTGTGGCTCCAGAAGGGTCTGCGGGCATCTGGCTTCGCGGTGCGGGCGCTTGCGAAACCCCGGATGCGGTGCTGTTGGCCGGCGTGGCGGCTGACTTGATCGCAGGCGGCGGGTTGCGTCGTGGCGCGGGCTTGGGCGCTGCCGAGGCCACGGGCTCCACGGCCGCGACCACCGGGGTTGGCGCGTTCACCAGTGCAGGCGGGTTGGCAGGCGCGGCGCTGGTGGATGGCGACGCGGCCTGCGGTGCGGCCTGCGGTGGCACCGCCGCAGGTGCAGGCCCATCGCTCGACAGCCACCACCACGCCAGTGCACCCAGCACCACGACGGCGATCACGACCAGCGCCAGCGTCTTCCAGACAGAGCTCTGATCCTCAGGACCAACGGCCACCCGCGCCATCGGCTGCGCGTGCAGGCCAGGGATCTGGCCGCGGCTGCGTTCGGATTCAGCGCGCTTGAGCGCATCGAGGATGTAGGACATGGGCGCGGCTCGGTGAGCTTAGGGGCGGCGAGTGGTTGCGCTGGCCGCAGCACTGGCGCTGGAGGATGAAGCCGTCGCAGATGCCGATTCAGCCGCCGAGGCAGACGCCGACGCCGACGCTGCCGAAGCGGAGGAGGGTGCAAAGGCGGGTGCAGAAGCGCCAGCGGCCATATCCACCAGCGCCGCATTGGCATGCGAGCGTCCGAGCAGCCAGTTGCCACCGGCCCACGCCACCGCTCCCAGCGCCATGCCCAGCACGAGTGTCAGCAGCAAAGGGCTGCGCTTGACGGCAGCGCCCGTCAGCGCGTTGACTTCGGACGCATCGAACACCTCGCGCGCGGCCTTGTCGATGATGTGGCGGTCGACCACCACCTTGCCACCTGCATAGGCGCCCAGCAAGGCACGGTCGCACAGCAGGTTGATGCGGCGCGGCACGCCACGGCACAGCCGGTGGATGCGCTTGAGGCTGTCGACCGGAAACGGGATGGGCCCCGACATGCCGGCCACGGCCAGGCGGTGGCGGATGTACTGCCCCGTCTCGTCCTCGGACAGCGCCTCGAGGTGAAAGCGCGCGATCACCCGCTGCGCGAGTTGCTGCAGCCCGGGCTGCGCCACCATGTCGCGCAGCTCGGGCTGACCGATCAGGATGATCTGCAGCAGCTTGCGCTCGTGGGTCTCGAGGTTGGTCATCAAGCGCAACTGCTCGAGCACGTCGGGCGAGAGGTTTTGCGCCTCGTCGATGATGAGCACGTTGTTCTGGCCCACACCGTGGGTGCGCAGCAAGAAGGCATTGAGCGGGTCGAGGTAGTCGGTGACGGTGGCCGTGCCCGGCACGCGCTCGGGGTACGGCACCATGAATTCGTCGCACAGCGAGCGCATCAACTCGACCACGGTGAGCTTCGGATTGAAGATGTAGGCCACGTTGCAGCGCTTGGGAATCTGCTCGAGGAAGCAGCGGCACACCGTGGTCTTGCCCGCGCCGATCTCGCCAGTCAGCAGCACGAACCCGCCGCCACCGCCCAGCCCGTACAGCAGGTGCGCCAGGGCCTCGCGGTGCCGCTCGCTCATGAAGAGGTAGTGCGGATCCGGCGCGATGGAAAACGGAGCCTGCTTCAGGCCAAAGTATTCGGCGTACATGCGTTGGAGCATAGCCGCGTGAAACACCGGCCAGGCCGTGCGCCGCGCCGAGCAGGCGCCCCAGTGACAATCGCCCACCTGCCACGCACTTGCCCAGCGAGTGCCCGACACGCCAGCCCAGCCCCCGATGTCCAACGCCCCGCCCCTCGTCGTCGATCTCGACGGCACGCTCACCCCCACCGACACGCTGCTCGAATCCATCTCGCAGCTGCTGCACCGCTCGCCGTGGCTGGTGTTCGCTCTGCCGCTGTGGCTGATGCGGGGGCGGGCGTTTTTCAAGGCCACCATCGCCGAGCGCTGCGAGTTCTCGGCCGAGTGGCTGCCGCTGCGTGAAGACTTGCTCGAATACCTGCGCGCTCAAAAATCGCTGGGCCGAAAACTCGTGCTGGCCACGGCGGCCGACCGGCGCATCGCCGATGCGGTGGCTGAGCGCGTGGGCCTGTTCGATCAGGTGCTGGCCAGCGAAGGCGGCGTCAACCTCAAGGGTGGCCACAAGCTGGCCGCGATCGAGTCGCAAATCGGCGCCGAGTTCACCTACGCCGGCGACAGCGCGGCCGATCTGCCCATCTGGAAGGCGGCGCGCTCTGCCATCGTGGTCGGCGCCACGGCGACGGTGGCGCGCGAGGCCCAAGCGGCCACTGCGATCGAGCTGCAGATCGACCACACGCCGGCCACCGCACGCCTTTGGGTGCGTCAGCTGCGCGTGCACCAGTGGGCCAAGAACATTCTGCTGTTCGTGCCGCTGCTGACCTCATTTGGCTTTGGCGATGCCACGCGCGTGGTGCACGCAGCACTCGCATTTCTGGCGTTCTCGCTGGCGGCTTCGGCCACCTATGTGTTCAACGATCTGTGGGATCTGGACAGCGACCGCGCCCACCCGCGCAAGAAGAACCGGCCGCTGGCCAGCTGCACAATCAGGATCGGCGCCGCGGTGGCCATCGCCCTCGCCTTGCTGGTCTCGGCGTTCACGATCGCCGCGCAGGTCAACCTCGCGTTCTTCGGTGCGCTGCTTGCCTACTTGCTGCTGACCACGGCCTACAGCTGGTACCTGAAGGCGTTTTGCATGGTCGATGTGCTGATGCTGGCGGCGTTGTTCACCCTGCGCATCCTGGCCGGATCGATGGCGGTGGATGTGCCCACCAGCCGCTGGCTGCTGGCGTTCTCGGTGTTCATCTTCTTCAGTCTGGCGCTGATCAAACGCTGCTCCGAGCTGGTCACGATGGAAAAGCAGGGCCGAACCAGCGCGCGAGGACGCGACTACCGCGTCAGTGACC
>Ga0164294_10001791_pt1 | contig 19641 bp, 13 predicted proteins | sample GEODES005metaG_FD_111479 | JGI IMG/M metagenome (GOLD analysis project Ga0164294, IMG submission 111479) | Oligotrophic lake water microbial communities from Sparkling Lake, Wisconsin, USA - GEODES005 metaG | ecosystem: Environmental > Aquatic > Freshwater > Lake | place: USA: Sparkling Lake...
TACCGCCGGTGCACAGTTCCCGCCGCTGCCTGGCTTCGCACCGCGCTGAAGGCGCAGTCGCGCAGGAAGTGAAACGCGCGGAAAGCTGGCGGTGTGGCGCCATCGCATACTCCATCATATCGCCGCTGGGCGACTGTGGAGGAGTTAACTTGGAGGACCGGTGACGACGCTCGACCGCGGTCCGCCGCAATATTGCCGTGCCGTTGTCGAGCCGCGGGCCCGGGTCGGGCGCGCGGTGGTCCCGGATCCGCGGATGTCGATGTGCACGGCACCGTACCTGTACACGAACAACGACCAAGGTCCAAGCGTGAAGGTGAATAATAACGCCCTCGCGGGGCGGTGACCGGCTGACCGGCGGCGCTCCCGGACGCAGCGGACGGGCGGGGGTCGCCACGATCCGCGCCCACGGTATTAATCGATTACCGCAAAAGCGTGTTATAAAGCGCACCACTCGTTGATAATGGTGCCCAACGTGCAGATATAAATGAGACTCTGAGAGACGGAGCCGGGAGTCCGCGGACGATGACGGACGAGGGAGTCGGGACCCAGCACGGCCACTCAGAGACCCTACGACCGGACCGTTCCCTTACCCTACCCCGTTACAGAGACCGCCCACGACCGCCCCCCTTCCCGATCTCGCATCGCCTCAGGGGCAGCGCACAAGCTCGAAGAGTTCACACGCCTCGCGCTTCATGACCTCAAGAGAGTGTGCTGGAAGCGGCCGCGCGTCCTCCTCCAAAGCAACCAGCAACCAGCCAGCGGCTCGGGCCACCGCAGCAAACTCTTGTGCGCGCCCCAGGCGATCGGTCATCGCGAGGAAGACGCGTGGTGGGGACTTATGGGCTACACACAAAGCGTTGATCGTCGAGAGGAACGGCTCGAAGAGGACTGGCCAAAAGATGCAATCGGCGCAAATAACCATGTCCCACGCGGTGGTGGCGATCTTATGTGGTAACGACACTGTCCAATCGAGTGAGGTGACTGTCACATGCGGCGTGGCGGCATTCAGGTTCACAAGTTGCTGAAGCCTGGGCAAGTTCTCATCGAGGTCAGTCAAACATACGTGTGCAGCACCAGCCAACCACGCCGCAAAGCCTGCAAGACCGCAACCGGCACCGAGCTCGAGAATAGCCTTGCCAGCGAGTGGTGGCGCATGATGCGAATGGAGCCACTCACCAAGTCGCTGCGAGCATGGCCACACCTTGTATGCAGTCATCGCAGGCATGAAAGCGGTATTGAGCCCGGCCGGTTGGGGAGTCGGTGCTGCTACGGTGAGCGTCGATGAGCCTGTCATGGCGAAACACGTTGGTGGTGCAAGCGTTGGTGGGAGCACGCTAATACCCAGTGCACGCTGATGCTCGAATGCCGCAGCACCAGGCGGATATTCAGGTGGTGGAACAAACACTGTGCGATTCCCGAACCTGAAGCATCCCTGCATTGACACGATAGGTGTGAAAGTCCAGGGGTCCCCGAGCTAGTGTTACCGCATCCGTATGTACGCCGGTCCGGTGTCTTGGGTGTCGAATTCTAAACATTGGCTGTGAAAGCGGTTCGGAATCCCTGGTGGACTTCCGGCTGCGGATCCTGCGTGAACACCACAAAATTCTGGTCGGCGACGCCGAACGTTTCGTCAAAATGAAATCGTCATGTCGCGTCGACACAAATGTCCTTCTACCGACGTTTGTCGCTGCTCGTCGGCTTGCTCGGCACTAGAGTCGAGGCGTTGCCATCGGACGCTGAAATCATCGTCGGTAACGTCCGCGTGCAGGCGCTGAGCGACACGCTCGTGCGCATCGAGCCCAGGGGTCCGAAAGGCTTTGAGAATCGCACCACCTTCATGGTCGTAGACCGCGACTCGTGGGCGGGCATTGAGATCACCAAGGAGGCGTCTGTGAAAGTTGGCGACGCAACCATTATCACCACCCTGGCCACGGCCTCCTACAAGGTCATCCTCACGCAGGGGCCGCCATCGCCGCCGCCACCGCCGCCCACACCGTTCTCCATGTGTGGCTCACAACAACTTGACACAGACATAAGAGATGGGGAGAGGATCAAAAGCTGCCAAGACTACAGCAAGCCTTGCCTTACCAAGACTACGCAGGCAACATGCTGTAATGCCTGCTCCGCAACGCCAAATGCGGAATGCACAGCGTGGATCTGGCAGCCGTCGAACGGCGATTGCTGGCTCATGGCGTTTGTGTCTGGATCCGTACCTGCCGGTGACCGAGTCCTAGGCGGCAAGATCAATGAAGGTGGCGACACGAAAAAGCCCATCGGTGTCTCAGCGACGGTCACGGCGCCGGATGGCACCGTGCTCTTCTCGGCCGATGACCTGAATCACGTCAGCGGCAACCTGTTCTGGCCGTCCCCGATGACGGCGGCGGGTGAAACCACGCCGTCCTATGGAATCAAGGATTACCCACGTTTCTTCACGCCGCCTTGGGCTGTGGCGCCCATCCCAGTCAACGCAACAGTCGACCCCGCGCTGGTCGCAACCAATGGTTACGACTTTACGAATAACCAGGCGGGCGATCTCTACGTCTTTCTGCTCGGAAAGAGCCTCGCCAGCTACCACGCCAGCCGCAGAGAGTTTATCACGCTCACCGGACCGTGCCCCGTACTGCCGGACTATGCGTTCGGAACGTGGTTCACATACTGGCACTCGTACTCGGAGAAGGAGGCCAAGGATGATATTTCGCGCTGGGAGAGTGGCAACCTGCCCATCGACGTCTGGGCCCTCGACATGAATTGGAGAAACACGTCGAGTGACAACCTCAATCCCGGCCAGAGCCCCTACCACCCGCATCCAGAAATTGGCTCTCAAGATCACTACTACGACCACCCGAACAGTAACCTCTTCCCCGGCGATGGGCCTTTCGGCGACTCCTTCACGGAGTGGTTCGCATTCCTCAAGGGCAAGAAGCTGCGCACGTACTTCAACGATCATCCTTTCCCTGTGGCTATGCGCAACGAGGGCGGGTTACAGACGAGCCCCGAGGAGGTGGCCTTCCGTTGGCAAGGCCTGTCGTCATGGATGGAGAGGGGGCTCACTTACTGGTGGTTCGATCATAATTGGGGATTCTCGATCCCGCCGCCGTTCATCAACATCTCAGTCACCTCGGGCACCTGGGAGGGATTGGACAACGCCGCGTGGGGTTCGCACGTCTACTACTCTTCCGTGGAGTACTATGACAAGACTGTTCGCGACAAGGCGGGCGATCAGTGGTATGGAGGCAAACCGATGGCGCTCACGAAGTTTGGGTTGCCGGACTGGCGCGAGAACACCAACCCGACCGAGGCGGCCGAGTCCCCGGCACAGCATCGGTATCCAGTGTGGTGGACTGGCGACGGTGTGCCGCTGCAGGGAGCTGTCCAATCGACGGTGGATTCGGGCGTGCACGGCTTCAAGACGTATGTCCACAGCGACTGCGGCGGCGATTACCGCCCTCACACGGGGGGCGATCTGCTGCGGTGGACCGCGCACTGCGCCTTCAGCACAATCCTCCGCTTCCACGGCGACGACCACCGCCCCTGGGGCTACGACACGCACACTGAAGACGCCATTCGCTCATACCTCAATGCTCGGTACAAGCTGGTCCCTTCGTTGATCGCAGCTGGTGAGCATGCCGCAACAACGGGGTATCCCTTCGTCACACGTTGCGACATGATCTGGCCAGAGCACAACGAAAGCGCCTCGAATAACCAGTACATCTTCCTGAACGACACGCTGGTCGCACCCATCTGGGACAGCGCTACAAACGCGACTGCGCAGTCGGTCTGGATCCCACCCGGCACGTGGATGGATGCTTGGGATGGGTCGATCACGACTGGGCCGCAGAGAGTCACGGTGACGAAGCCGTACGAGCAGCAGCCGATGTGGCATTCGCACAACGGCGGGCTGACCATCATCACCGACTCTCCCGGGCTGCGTGTCGATCATCAGGACTGGAGCGAGAGCCTTACCCTCGAGCTGCGCCCCGACACTTCCTCCGATCGCCGCACGACTGAGCGCACACTGCACGCCAAGCCCGCCGGCGGCTCTCTCGTGGCGAAGAAAGAGACAACGGCCATCGTGATGACTACCGATACTGTCGTGCAGCCTGGCCGCACCGCAGTGAGGCTTGCGATTGGCGGCGCGAGCGACGGCGCGCAACGCTCATGGGTTGTGCGAGTTCACCTGCTCCCTGGGCAGCGTGCTGTCGACGCCACTGTCGATGGTGTGGCGGTTGGGGCCTCCGCACTGAAAGCGATGCATATTGCACCGCTCCCGGCGGGTTCGGACATCGCCTTCCCCTTTGGCGGGCGGGGCGCTGTGCCGCCGCCAGCTGCTGGACCGGTGCTTGAGCTGAGTCTCGCTGCCGGGGCATCTCCGCGGGATCTGGCGTTGTTCATCATGAATTGATTTGTCGTCCCAGCTTTATCAGGAACCAGCATAGAAACGTGCTGGGAACAAGGGGAGCGGAGCCGTTCTTTGAGACGGTGGTGTGGTGAAAGTGTGGTGAGCGCGGGGGGGCGCGATCCGCGACGAAACTGACTGACTGACTGGTGCTGGGAACAATAGGGGGGGGGCGGAGGATTTCTCGAACACGAACTCGGAAGTCGGAACTGTGGTTTCAGGAGGTGTTTGTCCAAGGTAGCGAAGGCCGAAGCAAGAGAAATCAGAAAAGAGGGGGTGGCATGAACCATGCGCGTGGCGTCGCGGTTCCGTTACACACCGCGTTACGGCTTTTCTCTCTTGGAGTACCGATGGACCGGCTGGCCGGGTTACTTTTACTTTCCTTTTACTTTTACTTTGAACGAGTCGGAGTATGTACGGTAGCTTTGTTGTACGACAGCTTGACGTGACGAGCGAGCTGTTCGGTTGATTACCTAAATGCTACGGCGAGAAGATATCGTATCGCTTTGACCAGCTCGACGTGCCGCACCGGGCACCGCGCAACCGGCCCATCGCACTCGTATCGCACGCGGACACTACAGCTTCACTACAGCTGTATCGCACTCGTCGCAAGTTCGAAGTACAACAATCATGTAGCCAAGCCGCGCGGCCGGCGTCAAGCTCAAGGGGTCGACGTTAGGTCGGCGTCCACATAGCGTCCACACACCACTCACCACTGGTACCACTCGTCGACAAGACCTTTCTACCTGTACCGTTGATCCTCCTTGGCATATCCTTGGCACGGCTCCCATCGCAAGTTGAGTTGCTTGGCACCCCCACGAATCTCACAAAGCTGGTCGAGCCGCGTCGCGTGCTTATGGGCAGCTTGGTTCGCGTACGCCAGGTACGGGCAAAGGCCATGCCGTGTTTTGAGTAGCCAGAAGGCGCCGCCTGCCGCCCCATTGACGAGCTCATGGCAACAAGCGCGGCTCTTGTCGAATTCGATCAGCGCTCCGATGAAGATGCTGGAAGCTGACTCGTTGAGGACACGGCGCATCCCGCGAAAGGCTTCGCATTCGCCTCCTTCGATGTCCATCTTGAGAAAGGTAGGAAGCACACGGGGAGGAAGGACGTCGTCGACGCGCACAGCCATCGTTGTCACAAGCCCACGGCGCCAGCCTGTTGGGCGAGAGCGGAAGCTCCCGGCACTACTGCCAATGCTATGCAGGAGCGCACCCTGGTTGTCACGGTGCCCGCCCAGCTCACACGGTCCCGTGGTGTCGCTGACGCACAATGAAAAGACTCGCACGTTCCGAAAGCTGTTTGCGCGTGCCGAAGCAAGCAAGTGCACGACATTATCTGGGCTGGGCTCAAACACGACCACAGAATGGCCATCGGCTGCCGCTGCCAACGAGTAAAACCCAATGTTGCCGCCCAGGTCCAGCAACTCCGAATGAGGCCATCGCCGCATTACCCCAAGCATCCAAAGGACATCGTCGCACTCAAGTGCAAAACATCCTGTGGTCTGGATTGCTGCGGAGATCCAGCGATCGACTGCTTTCGGATAGGTGCACATCGTCCACGTCGCGGTGCCAGCTCGTGCGATCGCCCACACGCAATTGGCGAGCGGCACGTGCGTGCCGTTCTTCATATCGATCAACGTTCAAGGAGGCTCAAGCCGATTTCAATTATCGTTCCGGTCCGGACAGCGCCCGGCATACAAATTTAATTTGCATGCAATCCAATGAACGGGGATTCTACCAGCTACCACGGTGCAAGGCGCGCCCACAATGGGGTCTCGTCAATTTTCCGACCTTCCTGTACGGGCTTGGGTGTCTCAATGTTCCGCTGATCTCCGGGCGCATCCGAAGCCGCCTCTGTCCGTCGTCGTACCTCTGTCCGCGGACTCTTTGGCTTGCGGCCCGCCGCTAACTCCACCGGTGGGCGGGGGGACAACAGCGCTTTGTCGGTGGACTCGACCGGTTTGGCTGGTTGCGGTCGGGGTTGCGGCTTTACGGGTTGTGGCTTGACGAGTATTTGCGCAGCGAGCGCCGCAGCCCGCTGCGCTGCGAGCACGGCAGCGAGCTCTCGCTCCACCTCACTCCCTCCGTTGTCGCGCAGCCCGATGGCGGGGACGTGCGCGACAGTACTGCCCACGTCCACGCCGCAAGTGAGAGGCCCATGCCATATCGGCACCGCCGTACTCAGCATCGCGTTGGTCGGCACGAAGTGCCACTTGAGCTTTTTCCCTCGTGAGGCGAACGCGCCGCCCACTGTCTTGATGGCTGGGGCTCGTAGGGGGGGCGGAGGCGGTGGCGGCGGCGGCGGCGGCGGCGGCGGCGGCGGCAGTGGGCGCCCGATCGCAGGCAGCTTGGGCTCGGGGTTTGGGTGTGGTCTGGGACGCAGCACGAACGGCTCCCTCTCGAAGGCACCAAGCTGCTTCATAAGCAGCAGCTCATCCAAGCTGTACGCGACCATCTCGCCGTCCTCGAGGCTGCGCCCCAGCACGTTCCCAAAGTGGATACGTAGCTGGCGCAGTGAAGTCAGTGCCGCGCACACGAGCGTGGCTCGCTCCTGCTCCGACCAAGCCACCTGGTCGGACAGGGCTGCCTCGAGCCGTTTCAGTTGATCCAGGCTGCTCTGCTGCGACTGTTCCTGGTTCAGCTGCATTTCCTTCTCAACGCGCAGCTCGGCGACGACGGCGTCGAGCTGCGCCTTTTCGCGCTCGAACTTGGCCCTTTCACGATCCGCGCCATTACGGAGGTGGACTGAGCTCGCCTCCCGATCCCTTAGCTGCTGCGCCAGCGACTTGTTCTCGTCCATCTGGAGGTCGAGCGCCGTTTTGAGCACCGGCACCTCGTCCGCGGCCGCGCGCAAGGCGTCAAGCACCTGGTTGAGTTGCTCGGGCAGTGTGAGATCTGCGGGCAGCTGCTGGGCAGGCACCTCGCGCGCGAGGATCTGCGCCACTCCCGCCTGCTCCGTCTGCAGCGAGAGCAACCGCCGTCGCGCCTGCTGCAGCTCCCCATAGTCCCCGCCCTCAGCGGCCACGGACTTGGAGACCTCGACAGAGTCAGCGTCGGCGTCGGCAACGTCGGCTGCTGCGGCTGCCGCGGCCGCAGCGGCTACTGCGGCTGCTGCTACTGCTGCTGCAGAGTGCATGGCAAGTGCATGGCAATCGGCCTCGGCCAACGCGAGCTCGCGCCCGAGAAGCCAGATCTCCCGCGAGCAGCGCTCGAGCTCTTGCTGGCTCTGCCGCCCCAGCTCGCTCCGAGCTCGCTCGAGTCGCACTCTCTCCTGCCGTTCCTGGGCCAGCTGCCCCAGTACGCTCTGCACGTCGGCGCCCTGCACGTCGGCATCCGCGGCTGGCGCCAACGCCCGCATCTCGAGCCGCGCCGCACCGGCACGCGCCACGCCCACTACAGCTCGTGCGCGTGCAAGCTCCTCTTCTAGCCGCCGCATTTTGGCGTGCGCGCCGTCCAGTTCTGACTGCATACGGCCCAGCCGACGATCTGCCATTGCGCACGCGGCCCACCCGTCGGCAGCGACCTCCATTAACCTCTCCTCGACGCCCTGCGCGTCCTCGCGCAGTCCAGCCACCACCTTCTCATGGGCCGTCCCCAGCTTCTGCAGCTCAGCCGTGAGCTCCACCACGCCCGCACTACCGGCGCCGTGGTCCTCGGCAGGTTGACGCAGCTCTCTGATGCGTGTGTCCTTGCTCAGATCGGCACGTTCACGCAGCTCTCCGATGAGTGCGTCCTTTTCCGCGAGCAGCGCCGCCTGGGCAGAGCACTTTTCGTCCGCCTTGCTCAGCTTGGCCGACACGACGACGAGCTGCCGCTGGAACTCGGCATGCATCTTGCGCATCCTCTCCTCAGGGTCGCCATTGCCAGTGACCGGATCGCCAGTGCTGAGAAGCCGGTGCTCATGAAGAAGCTGGTGCTCGTGAAGCAAAGCGTCCTGCACGGCCAAGACATTGTTCACGGCCACCATTGACGCCTTGCGCGACGTCTCGAGGGCCATCTCATGCTTAGCCTTCTGCACTTTGAGTGCCCTCCGGTGCTCGCTTAAGATGGCATCGTCCAGGTCCTCAACGTCCTGGGTGAGCACTTGTCGGATGTGCTCGAGGCTCGAACGCATTGCCTCAAGGACCTCCCTGCCGCTACCATCGGGGTTCACTGGGAACCTTTCGACAAGCTGTTGCATTTGTGTGCGAATGATCTCTGCCATACCTGCTTGAAACTTGGCCAGGTGCTTGCTACAGTCACCGCCATCCATTGTAGCCGTGACCACCTTCCTCAGATCTACCTTGAGCGACATCGTGCGAAATCAAAAGCCTTAAAACGCTATTCCTCGATATTCCACGGTGCTCAAGAAGCACGGGGACGGCTTCGCGCGCTTGCTCGATGCGCACACCGAGGATAACGAGTGCCTCGTCGTGAACACGTACCCCGTGGAGTGCGATGTCGCGGAGGCGATCGATCGCAAAATCCATGTTCGATTCCTAAAGAGTCAAGTCAAGTGCAGAAAAGGTCAAGTCTTTTCTCCCAGGTGGGTTAGGCCGGCGGTGTTCATGTATGTGTCGCCGGCTTGAGTGCGTTGAGGGTCTCTCAACGTCAAGTCAGAAGTCACTCAACTCAAAAACTCAGTGAGAGCTTAAGGTCTACTTTTACTACTTGAGCTATGGCTTTGCTGGATGTCAGTCAATACGAAAGAAGATAGGCACGCACTGCGTGAAAGAGGAACCGGTAATCACAGCCGTGTCTTCATGTTTCGGGTTTTCTCGTCGACGCCACATGGAGCCGACATCGACATGCGACTTGGCCAAGCTCGCCTCGGCTGGCGTGGCCAGCAAAGCGCATGCCGCGTGCTGCTCCCACTTTCTCCTCGATGGCACTTGTGCTTCGCAGTTTCCTGTCCTCGTCAACGGCACTGGACATACGGATGACCTCTCGCGCTGGTGCTTCAGCACCGCGCGAGATCGCCTGAACAGGGAGACCGTCAAGTGGCTCTCGGGAATCCGCGATGCTCCCAACCGACCTTATCGACCTGAGAGGTCAGCGAGCAAGCGGCACTTCCGGCTGACTAGCCAGCACAAATGGTTCAAGGAATGGCAAGGCTGCTTTGGATGCTCCCGCGCCGGCGACGCGTCCACCTGCTGTAGTGGGCAAGGCAAATGCGTCATGGGCGTGTGTGCATGCCACGACGGCAGTTTTGGTGTCGACTGCGCAACGCCGCATTCTGCTCCAGCGTCGGCAGCGACGAAGCGCTCATCGCTGGCCATCTACGTGTACCAGACGCTTCCCATCGACCTTGGTGCTCAATCCTTCGGGTTGCGTACGTGGCTGAGCGATCTGCGCGGAGGCTTCGAAGTCTACTCGACGGAGTGGCGGTTTCTGGACTATTTGCTGCGCGATACATCCGTGCGTACGATCGACCCAGAGCAGGCTGATCTCTACTTCGTACCCACCCTCGGCAGCCTCGGCCGCATGCCCGGCTCGGAGGGTAGACATCGCTGCACGCAGACAGCTCACATCGAGATGCTCGCGCACCATGTGCGCTCAACGTATCCGTATTGGGACCGCAGCGGTGGTCGAGACCATGTCTTCTTTCTCACGGGCGATCAAGGTGCCTGCGGTCTGGGTTCTACTGGAACCAATCCCATATTCATAACTGCGTGGGGACTGCTTGGCGTCCCGCGGAAGATGGAAGCCTTCGAGCGCTTCCGTGACGACTTTGCCGATGCGGATGCCATCGAACGTGCAATTGCAGCAGGAGACTGGTGCCACGCACCTCACAAGGATGTGGTGGTGCCACCTTATGGGGACGTACAATTTGCTGATGCGACCGACCCGAACAGCCAGGAACCATTTGAGCTCACGCTGCTGCACGTAGGTGGGGTCTGGGGCGCCGGCAACCATGGCGCTCGCCGCATCTCCTTCTATTCCCAAGGGATGCGGCAACTCATGTACTTACGTTTCGGCGACCAGCGTGGCACCCCACATGGCTTTTGGTTCCAAAACCGTAGTATGCGCTCGGAGCTGTTAGCGCACAAGACGCGCCGATCCAAGTTTTGTTTTTCGCCGTCTGGCCATGGCTGGGGCATGCGCACGGGCAAGAATGCCGTCCTCGGATGCGTGCCACTGATCGCGCAGCCGTATGTCGTACAGCCATACGAGATGCTCTTACCTTATGAAAAGTTCAGCCGCCGCATCGAGTTCGAGGACATTTGCCTTGAACGTGATCCCGAGAGTACGCGCTGCAAAGTGCATGCTCCAGAGGCAGGCGTGATGAAAATTGTGAACGCGAGCGACTTGGCCGTGCGTGAGATGCGCCGTGTGCTTGCAAGGGTGCGCCGCGCATTTGTGTGGCGCCTTGAAGGCGACGGGTTGTCTTACAACCATACCGTGCTGCATCTTTGCCAGCGTGCTCTAGAGCTGCGGGGCAGATTAAAAGCCGGACCTTCTGCCGACTGCGCCCATCTGGCCAGAGGCCTTCCAGAATCGAGTCCCACGCAACGCATGCCCAAGTGGTTTCCAATAACACTGGTGAATGCCACGCTCAGGCTGCAGGCGCGCCGGCGCCAAGCAATGTCCGAGCTTAGTCAGACGCGTAGGTGGCGTCGTGACGCTGAAGGTAAATTTGCATGAGAGACGAGTAATCTGTATGTTGTAACGAACTGTGACCGGATATTCTCCGTCACGCGCCGTGATATCTAATACGCTGTACCTTCGATTTACTGATATCCCCCGTCTGGGTAATCTGAACCGAACGGTCAACGGATCTCGCTAGGGGGGCTAGCGACATCGCACACCAAACAGCATGCTATAAACACATAATACGCAGCAAAATAGCGCGCGCCGGCGCCGGGCAATCAACGCATAGCTACACGCTTTAAAATGCACATGGTTCTGAGAACACACGTGGCCGGCCGGTCGCAGCACCCTTTCAACGTAGTATCACAAAGCACGTAGGCCATTCATGAGCTCTGCGACCACCCGCTCACGCTCGTCTTCGCGCTCAGAGAACCATTTCAGCCACTCGGCCTGGCCAGAAGGGGTAACTATCTCCTCAGCTTGGCGTCCCTTGGCCTTTGCTGACCGTTTCTTGCCGGAAGCTTTCGTGTCGGGTGCGAGTGAGACCTTAAGCATGCTTGCACTGGGTGCGACGAGGCGGGCTCCATCCGGCGAGTCATCGGGGGCCGTCTTCCCCCAAGTTGCTTCAATCCGTTCCCATCGCTCCTTTTCCTCTGCGGCTGTCTCCATCTCAGGTTCCTCCTCGTACTTTGACATGAGATGTTCAAGGCGCTTGTGAATCTTGTTGCATTGGGCAACACGTCCTTCTGGCTGCACCGGTGGGGCAGAGCCAGTGGCACGACCACTCGAGGACGCAACCGAGAGCACAGATGTGCTTTCTGGTTCCGGGCCCGTCTCGTGCTCATCGATACGCATGGCCAAGCCATGGGCATCGATGACCTTCAGCGGTGAAGAGGACTTCCTTGCCATGCTAATTAGCATATCGACACCCCGACGCGTTGAGTAATTCACGAAGCCAAAGGTGTTTCCGCCCATGCCTCGGAGGTCTGGCCTAAAGAGTCCATGGCAACCCGTCAGGTCGAGGAGCTCCATGGCGATGAGCTTGCGGAAGACCTTCTCGTCAGGCAGAGACTGCAATCGGCTGCAATCGGTGAGGATGAGCTTCTTGAGAGCGGTAAGCGATCCGAGCCAGAGAGGCAAAACCTCCAGCCACAAGCTACCTGCCAAGCAAAGAGTTTGAAGGCCACGGAGCGGTTGAAGATCGACTTGTTTGACTTCGGGCAGAAAGGTCAAAGGCACGTTCATGGTCAAGGACACGAGGCCTTCGGGCATATGAACGAGGATTTCCTGGCAGCCCTCAGGAGAGAGCTGCGTCTTTACAAAGGACTGGCGGTACCGTCGGATAAAAGACCCCCTTTGCGCGCCCAGCCACGCGCGAAAGGTGGGCCCGCCGCGGGCCAAAGCCGTGCGCATGAATCGCGGGAGTAGGCGACCAAAGAGGCGCGAGATGACCATGTTGTAAGAGTAATGCGCTTTCAGAGGGGGCTCATCGGGGGATCGGCCGGCGATCATATTCAGGATGCGCTGCCGCTCCCCCTCATTGTTCGACTCGCCATGCTCAATCTTCATCTCGAAAGCAGCCTCGAATGTCGAAGACGGCACGTTCTGCTCACGCTCGTCCTTGTTGGAGTCGTCACGCTCGTCGCACGCAGCGAGGCCATCTGTGATACCTGCGGCGCCGCCGTGTGGAAGGCATGTGTACATGTCGTACTTGAAATCATGCTCGTCCAAGTGATCTGCGTCGTCTGCAGCCGCAAATTCGAGGGCCACGCTCATCTCGTAGCAGCACCAGATTCGGCTGAAGGCGACAGCCTTGCGATCAATCACGCTGACCATCCCTTGTGCGAGCTCCAGCGCACGGTGAAAAGGAGTGTCCGAAGGGTCGAGTGCGAGATACTCAGACGATTTCCAGAGGCTCTGTGCAAACTGCAGACGCGGCACGTGGGGCGAAGTTAGAAATGACGGGTTGCAAATGCTGTGCACTCACGCGTGCACATGCGCGCGCGCAGCGCAGCGACGAGACGCGCCACTCACAGAGAGGAGCCAGTACGCCGAATTTTTGAGATCAAGCTGGCGGTCACGAGCGTGCTGCGTTAGACACGCTTGCACATCACGCACGCTGTCGCCCCACCAGTGCGACACGACGTAGTCAGGCAGCTGCGCTGCACCGTTTGTGCTCATGAACTCAACAAGAGAGCATCCGTGTTGCATCGTAGCTGGCCGGATGACGTAAGCGGCAGTGTCGTAAAATGTGATCGATTGCGGTCGAATCTTCTCGCTCGATTGCATGTGCCACTCCTCAGCAAAACACCGACGATCCATGTGTCGAATGACGATCTGCAGTTGCTTCAGCAGGATTGCGCGCTCCTCTATCTTCTCGATCCTGATCGGAGCACCTCTGCCAAGCTTCCTCAGATCAGCAAAGTTTTCGCGCCTCGGGGCCTTAACGGGAGCAGTGATGGCCTCGAGCCGCAACGCACTCTGGAGCACGTCGGGCTGCTCAAGCGTGCACTGAGAGACGCGGTCCATAGCATCGAACCATTCCTTGCGCGTGATGCGAGCATCTCCTTTGTCGCTGAGTTCCTTGATGAGCGCCTGGGCGAGCCAGTAGCTTGACCCTTGCGAGAGGAAGAAAGAGACCATCTCTTGCATCGACCACACGGTACCAACCAGATCTGCTTCCGTTGTGAACGCGGCCACGGGCGGCTGCTGTGTGGTGCCTGTGGCGCTCTGTAGCCGCGCTTGCCCGGGTTCCTGCTCGAATGAGCTTGCGTATCGCCGGAGCTGCTTCTCGAACTCGAGGATGTTGAGGGAACCTTCCGGGCCAGCGAGCTCCTCGAAGATGACTCGGATGTCGGAGGGTCGGAAGCTCACGAAGAGCTCGCCGCTCACACAGAGTTGAATGAGAGCGCCCGTTAGCTGATGGACGCTCAGTCCACCCTTGCTATCGATCTCCCACATCGACAGCGTGCTGTGCAGAGGCGTGGGTGAGCGTCGCACCACCTCCGACACGTGGCGCATTGCCTCTCGGAGCTGGATGGCAATGCCCTCGCCTCGACGCTCGACGGCGAGGCGCTGACGCGCCGGTCGGAAGCGCATCTCTGGAAGTGACGTCGACGTGCTGAGCGCTCGCAAGGGTTTCTGCACGGGCGACGCTTGCGCAGAGAAGCGCAAATGAGGCTGCGTGGAGGCAGGCCCCGGCTGGGGGCTCGCACCCGTTGCAGCAGAGGTGAGCGGAGGAAGAGAGATGATGCGGGGCGACCTGTTCGGAGACCGGCTGTTTGGTGGCCCGTGAGGAAAGGCTGGCCGCGGCGGAGACTCGAGCGAGGACGGATGAAGGTCTGCTCGCTCTGCAAGTTTGGCGAGCCGCTCCTCCTCCACCTCCTTGGCGTTCAGCGTCGAGGCAAGGATGTGGACGAACCCGTCACTGCCTAGATGACGTTCAGCTAGAGTCTCGATGGACATCGTCAAGTCTAAGGGTGAGCCTCCCGAGGCTGCGAGGTAGAGGTGGATGGTCACCGCCTGATTTGGAAGTGCACTTGCGTCTGGATCGCTCATGCTTGCAGCGAGGGCCTCGGTGAGTGCCGTTCGCATGGACTGCAGCGCAGTGGCCAGGGTCTGGTGGCGGTACTTGTTAAGGGTGTACAGTCCCGGCTCGAGTGCGCGTAGCCTTCCTGGACACTCATGAGCCACGCACACAATCGGCACGGAGTTTGGAGGCATTTTATCGGTCCGCTTTGCATTAGAAAGCCATTGCGTCCTCTCGTGCAGTGGCCAAAATGTTTCGACTGCGTCATGCCCCATGTGAGCTTCTGCATCGTCTAGCCTCAACGCTGGCGGCGCCTCGCCCGCGCTAGCTCGCATGGCGGAAGCCACGCCACACAGCGTTACAAGTGTGTCCTAGCATCTTTCCACAGACCCCGTAGACGCAATTCGAGCATACCCAAATCCGCGAAGCACACCCAAACCCGGCTGAACCACTCGGGGCCCCAACCCCAAATCAGGGATTTGCAGATCCAGAAACCATGGAGTGTCTCTAACAGCAAGGCACGACCAGCGAGGGTTGGTCAGGGAAGGAAAACTGGGAAAAGGAAGTCGTCCTCCCCAGCAACGTCCACTACAGGGGTCCACACGAGGAAACATGAAAGTAAGTCGTGTAAGATGAACAGAAGTAAGTAAGAATAAAGAAAGTATATACGCCGGTCGCCGCTGCGCGGCAACGGTCACCTGTGGCGACGGGACCCGCCTCAAGCGCGGGAGCCGGCTCGCGGCGTACGCGCGGCAATAAGGCGGGCTCACGCGAATGTGCAATGTCGACGGTCGATCATGTCCGACACGCGTCACGCACATGTCACCATGTGCTGGAAGGGTTCAACGGGGCTGCGTGTTAGGGTCCACACTGTGACATGATTGATTGGTAAAAGACCGTTCTTTTCTCGTGGCCCTTTCTGCCCCTCTCGACTGCCCCTCACGCTGCCTATGCCGGTTTTGCTGAGGCGCTTTTTACTGTGCGCGGCAGGGGCGGCGGCGAAGTACTGCAGACAATAAGCTGGTCGTCGAACCGGACAGAGCCGATGCCATCAGGACGTTGCGAGCGCCACGGAAGAGCCCGTGCCCATCTACTACGAGAGCATGAATGTAGACGGCGATCGATGCCAGCACGCCAGCAGCTAACACTTGTTGCGTGGGCGCATCCAGATGCACGGTGTCAGCGCCGTTCACGTGGGCGTGAACGTTCATATTATCCGTCTTCCACAGGTGCTCAGCACAGGCAATGGCGAACAGAGCGGCGCCGGCAGCGCGGGTGGCACCGGCTGTGTGCTCGGTAGCCTCACCGTTACAATGCAAGCCCCACTGCACGCACGTGCCGGGCAGGGCGGCCATCGCCGCTGCGGCCGTCAGCATCCCAAGTGGCGGCAATCGGATCGCTGGCAGCAGCACAGACCAAACCTTTCGGGTCAGACCCATCATGTGGGACGGCGACGCTTCCCCTGTCAGCCGCGTGGCTGCCGATGGCGTCGTCTCCGCACAGGACAGTTGGCGGATCAGCTCGGGCGTGAGGTTGTTCCAGTCGTCTAGAGTCAGGGTTGCGCCTGCCGCCCGTAGCGTAGCGTCGTCGAGCGTCGTGCGAAACGCGACGACAGCGTGGACGCCTGCCGCAACAGCGGCACGCACGCCGGTGCACGAGTCCTCGAAGACAATGCAATCGCGTGGCGCCATGCCGAGCACACGGGCGCCTTCGAGGTACGGGTCGGGCGCGGGCTTGGGGTTGGTGCATTCGGCGCCGACGATGATCTGCGGGTGCAGCACGGACGCAGCCGGTAGATGCTGACGCAGCGTCTCGATGCATACCTCGGCTGCGCCGCGAGGCGCGTTGGTTACCGCGATGCAGCGCACGCCCAGCTGCTTAACCACCTCGAGCGCCTCGGCCAGGCCAGCCACCAGCGGCAGCGAGCTCGACACCCGCTGCTTCATGAGCTCGCAGAACAGGGCATTCTTCCGGCGCGAGAGGTCGAGCACCTCCTCGGGCGCGGCGCCTGGCATTGCTCCTTCGAAGACCTGCGCGTCCGTCTTGCCGTGCACATTCGCGCTATACCACTCGGGATCGACGGCAATGCCGAGCGGTACGAGCAGTTGCTTGAATGCTTCGTAGTAGATGTCGTCGGTCATCAACAGTGTTCCGTCGATGTCGAGAAGAAAGGCACGGGGTGTGGCAGCGGCGGTGACGGTGACGGCGGGCTGGACGACGAGAGGCGGCTTTTGGCTCGAGCGCCCTTTGGCTCGAGCGGTGGCCAGATCTCCAAGGCCAGCGGCGAGCCCCACAAAATGGATGCCCCGAGGCGGCGCTGTCGCTGCAAGGAGTGGCAGCGACTTGGAGAAGGCTCTCGGCCCACGCGCACCCACAAGGCTGAGTGCTGCGTGCGTCGCCAACCCACCCTGCATGAGCCCTCTCGCTGGTTGCTCGGGTGAGCGCGCCAGGCTGAAGGCAAGCCCCGATGCCGCCAGTGAGCCGGCCGCGGCCAATCGCAGGAGCACGAGCATGCCGCTGGGGCACGCACGCGCACTGAGCAGCTCCACGATGAGCGGGATAGAGTCGTCCCTGCTCACGATGAACAGACTACGGAGAGCCGAAAAGAGGTAGCCCAACGAGAGAGCCGAGTAGAGACCCCGCATCCTCATATTACCACGTGGATACCGGTACCGTTCCGGTAAAAGGTACCGTTCCGGTAAAAAGACTCCGATCGCGCGAACGCCACGACTCAAAAGGTAACCGGCCGTGCACTCAACGTGTTACTCAACGTGTGATGAGACTGTCGGCAGAGCTTCATGTTGAGCTCAACCTGATACCCCAAATGGCCCTTCCCCATTTTTGGCTCTCCGCATCTCCCCCTGTGTCTGGTTCCATGATGGATACCATCCTGTGACCTGGCAACTTCACGTTGGGTTCACTACCGTGTAGCTTTGGGCGTCACGCACTGTAACGTGGCTCGTCACGGACGTCAGTTGCGCCGCACAGCAACGAAACCGAAAAAAAATCAATGCAACTTGTATTCGCGGCGCTGCTTTCGACGACGACGACGCGGCGGCTCGCGATCGGCATCGATGTGGGTACTGGAAGCGCACGAGCAGGCGTAGTTGACGTCACCTCGGGCGCGCTCTTAGCCACACATAAGCGCGACATCAAGACTTGGAGCCCAAAGCCTGATTATTTCGAGCAGTCGTCGGAAGACGTGTGGGCGGCATGCGCTGAGTGCGTGCGCAGTTCTTTAGCGATGGCTGGCGCCTCTGCGTCCGATGTTATTGGAATCGGCTTCGATGCCACGTGCTCGCTTGTGTGCGTAGATAGCGAGAATAAGCCGGTTGGTGTTGATCCGGACTCGCGCCGGGCTGATGAGCGGAACATTATCCTTTGGGCGGACCACCGCGCGAATGACATAGCTGCCGCGATCAACGCGAAGGGCCACGCACGCCTCGCAACCGTTGGCGGCGCCATCTCTCCGGAAATGGAAGTGCCCAAGATGCTGTGGCTCAAGCAGCACCTGCCCGACGCCTTCGCGCGGGTCATCAGTGGTGGCAAGTTTCTGGACCTACCTGACTACCTCACGTACCGCGCGACCGATTGCACCGATGATGTCAGATCACTGTGCACCGTCGTGTGCAAATGGAACTACGACGCCAACGGAGAGGGCACCGGCGTGGGCTTTGATCGCAATTTCCTCGGATCGGTCGGCTTTGCGGACAATGAGCTCTCCGACTACACAATCGGAGCTCGCGTGGCTGCACCGGGAGAGCCAGTCGCAGGGGGCCTTGGTCCAAAGGCGGCGGCGGACTTTGGCCTGTTGGCAGGCACTGCGTTGGCCGTCGGCATGATTGACGCGCACGCCGGCGGCATCGGCTGCTTAGGTGCGAAACTGAACGGTGCGGGCGGCCTCTCTCCCAGCTCGCCACTTGCAGAGGCCTCGCCTCTCTCCTCGCGGCTCGCCCTGATCGCCGGCACTAGCACGTGCCACATGGCGTCGTCGTCCGCGCCGTGCTTTGTGCCGGGGGTCTGGGGTCCTTACTGGAGCGCGATGGTGCCTGGGCTGTACCTTAACGAGGGTGGCCAGTCGGCGGCTGGCTCCCTCCTCGACCACTTCGTGCACACGCACGCAGCCTACAGCGAGCTCGAGGAGCTCGCACGCGCGCGTGGCGTGCCGCCGACGATTGCACTCAACGAGCGTCTCAAGGAGATGGCCAGCGCGGCGGGCACAAGCGTCGCGGCGCTCGCGAGAGACGTTCACGTGACTCCGGATGCGCTCGGCAACCGCTCGCCGCTCGCCGACCCGCTCATGCGCGCCGCCGTGGTGGGGCTGGGTCTCTCAGCCACGCTCGACGACCTGGCGTTCCTCTACTTGGCGGCAGTGCAGGCGCTCGCGTACCAGACGCGTCACATCATCGAGGCGATGGAAGAGGCGGGCCACCCACCCATCACCTCCGTCATCGCGTGCGGTGGCCTCTCCAAAAACGTCCTTTACGTCAGCACGCACGCCGACGTTCTCGGGCGCACCATATACTTACCTGTCCAGGACGAGGCCGTGCTTCTCGGAGCAGCCATCCTCGGTACCGTCGCGGCCGGGGCCCACCCGTCCATCGCGGTCGCGATGGAGCGCATGAGCGCCGTCGGCACGACAGTCCGGCCGGGCGGCGGCGAGGGCGGCGGCGACGTCGAGCTGCACGAGCGCAAGTACCGCGTCTTTAGGAAGATGACCGAGGACCAGCGCGCATACAGAAACATCATGGCGGGCGGGTAATAACTTTTGTGATGGAAGGGTGTGCTATACCTATAGCAGCACTTCTCCACGTCGAACTCCGGCGGCGCTCCCCGCCGTCCGCCCCACTCAGCACTCTCTCCTCGACAAGGCTGGCTACCGAGAGTAATCCATAAATGCTTGCTAGGTACTTGACTGTGTGCGCCTACTAACTTAAATTTTTTTTTGTCTTTTTGGGCCGTGTGTTACATTCACAGCCAAGGTTTCTAGGTCGACATTCACAGCCAACGTTTAGAATTCGACACCCAAGACACCGGACCGGCGTACATACGGATGCGGTTAACACTAGCTCGGGACCCCTGGACCCCCTATTCACACAACATTCCTCACACACCACGTCGCCAACATCTCCACCGCCATCCAA
>Ga0164294_10001792_pt1 | contig 19633 bp, 18 predicted proteins | sample GEODES005metaG_FD_111479 | JGI IMG/M metagenome (GOLD analysis project Ga0164294, IMG submission 111479) | Oligotrophic lake water microbial communities from Sparkling Lake, Wisconsin, USA - GEODES005 metaG | ecosystem: Environmental > Aquatic > Freshwater > Lake | place: USA: Sparkling Lake...
CGCCTCTTGCAATATTCGAACGATCTGCTCGTCCGTAAATCTCGCTCGTTTCATCACTGCTCCTCAGGTGTGAGGAGCCATTATCTCTAAATCCTACTGGCTCGAAAATATCAGGACAGGTCAGTATCACTTTCTTTGATTGCGACATCCACATGATTGATCATCTAGACCATCTTGTACTGACCACAACCAATGAACAAGACTGCATCAATTTCTACACGCGCGTATTGGGCATGCAACTTGAGTCGTTTTTTGCAGGTGAGCCTGCTGAAGAACGCAAAGCATTTAAATTTGGAAATCAAAAAATCAATCTGCACATCAAAGGCAAAGAATTTGAACCCAAGGCCGATTTACCTACGCCTGGTTCTTTAGATCTTTGCTTCATCGCTGATCGCCCATTGAAAGACGTGATCGCAAATTTACAAAAAGAACGGTGGCCTATTATTGAGGGGCCCGTAATCCGCACTGGCGCCACGTCGAAAATAAATTCTGTTTACCTACGGGATCCAGATAACAATTTAATTGAGATTAGCGAAGTTTTATAAGTAATTAACTTCATACTTTATTCAGACTTTCACAGCCCTCTTTAGCAGCCAAATCATTAGCTATCAACTTGATTACGATCTTATGTCCAGCACACAGCACTTACTGCCCCGTCAACGCGACGTTTTAGATATTCCACTGAATCGCCATTTAGGGATTGTTTTTGACGGCAGCGTCGACGGCATTGCTAAATCGCATTTTCAGAGCACTCCTGAACTTGCGACATTTGATGGACAACTACATGGAGGTGCGCTATCCGTTCTGTTTGAAGTGGCCGCCTTTCTTGCCTTAGCACCTTTGCTGCAAGAGACTCAGCATGCCTTTACTCATGACTTGCATGTTTCTCTGATGCGGCCGGTTCCAACCGGGGCCCGCTGTGATCTCGAAGCACACGTAGTGCGCTCCGGAAGGACGCTGGCTTTTATTGAAGTTAGCGCTTATGTTGAAGGCAAGCAGGTGGCGTCAGCCCGCATTACCAAGTCCATTATTGCTGCCCTCAAATCATAAGAAGGTGAATGTCTTTGATGCTCCTATTAACTGAGCCGGAATTGACTTTGTGGTCTGAGGTCAGCCAGCTAATTAAGGGTTTATTTCGGTCCAAATAGGGCCATAATGGAACCTTTCAATGGAGGTTAACTATGGCAGTCAACGTTAAACTTTCTGAGTATTTGGTAGATAGCGCCAAGCTCTACGCCAGCATCGAACATCGCTCTGTTCCAAAGCAAATTGAGTATTGGTCTCGTATTGGTAAAATCGCTGCAGACAACCCAGACCTCTCGTTTAGTCTGATACGCGACATCCTAATCGCAGACCAAGAAGAACCCGTGGGTGAGTACCAGTTCGACTGATGCGCATACTCGTCACCCCCACCATTGAACGCACTGTCAAAAAACTTCATCCTTAGCAAAAAGCCGCACATGACGACGCCGTACGAGCTATTTTGAGTGATCCACAGATTGGTGAAATTAAAGTCGGTGATTTGGCCGGAATCCAAGTGTACAAATTTCGAATGGGCGGGCTGCTTTGTTTAGTAGCCTATCGAATACTTGACGAAAGCAATCTCAAGCTTCTTATGGTTGGGCCGCATGAAAATTTCTACCGTGATCTTAAGCGAGCACAGTGATTTTTACTCTCCAAAATGTGGAGATGAGAAAGTTCGTGCTCGAAACGAACTAGCCATGACCCACTTAAAAACTGGAGATGTCGACATTTTTTGCCACATGCGCACTAATGCAAATAGCGCCGGCTTTACTTAAAATGGACGTAGTACCCAGGCTCAAACAAGTAAGTTATTTAATTAGCAAATTATCTAACCCTCTTTTCACTGTTTAAGCCCGCTGGGCTTTACCCACGCCGCTGTAATGAGCTAGTCTCTTGTTGTGAACACAAACCAACTACATAGCAAGTTGATAAAGGCAGGAGGTGCATTATGCGTGTGCTATCCGTAGAAGACATCGATTTAATGATCACGCTAGTCAGCAGCCAAAAGGTGCTGAACGACGTCGGTCGTCACCGTCCGCAACTCGACAAACTCATCACCATGGGCATCATTCGCCCGGGTGGCGGTGTGCTCGCACTAACAGAGCTAGGCCAGAAAACAGCGCACGCCTTATTAGGTCGCAGCTTGGGTTCATTGCAAGACGCGACATTGGCAGAAGTGCCCGTCGATGAAGCCACGCCTGCAGACGCAAGTTCTCATGAGGCCGCCGCGGAAGCTGAAACCTCAGAAGCAGCTACCGGAAACGATACGCCCGCGTTGGAAGCTACCTGAACTCCATCGGGGTGCTTACGAAATCACTGTTGTGAATCTTCCCTGAGCATTGCCACGACCTTATCTACAAAATTCTTTATGAAACAGACCATCATTGAGCGTCTGATCGGTCTGCTGATCATTACCTTATCCAGCGCAGTACTGGCCAATGCGGGTACGCGCAATCAAGAAATCGCTCAATGCACTGAAGCTGAATTAGTTACGTGGGGCGATGGACAAGATCGCCCTACCTCTGCGTCCTCACTTATTTTTTTTTACAAGCACAGCGGTGCACCGCCCTGGTTTCAAGAACATCAGGTAATGAATCTTCTGGCACGCGCATCGGCCGAATGGTCTAAGTGCGGCATTCCAGCGCAAGTCACGCTATGGCAAGGAAAAGTTGAAAACACCAAAGGCATCATCGTTGTCCAATGGGATGCGAGCGGCAGCGGTGGACATTTTGGGCTGGCTAATCTCTCGCAAAATCAATTGTCATTGGGAGTGCAGGCTTTTAACTTACTGAATCAACGAAATCCTGCTCACAACGCACTCGAAACATTGCAAATGGTTTTAGCACATGAAATGGGGCATTTTTACGGGATGCTGGCGCACTCGCGGCGCTGCGTGGATGTTTTGTCTTACTACAATGATGGCAAGGGTGGTCAATGCTATGCGCGCGATCCTAGTCAGCTAAAGCTATATCCTGAATATCGTTCAACACTACCAACGGCTTGTGATATTCAACGCTGCCGTATACTCAACCGCATGCCGTAACAAATTACGTGCAATCATTCTCGTGAGTCGGCGCGCTCGATTGCTTGCTGTGCGTACCAGCCGATGCGACCCTCTGGATCCATGCGTGCAATATCATCCAAGGCCACACGCAACAGCTCATTTTGCTGCTCAAGCGCATAGACACGATTTCGTAAATTGCTGGCATCAAGCCAGGAGCCCACAGCGCTAATCAAGCGGGCTATCAGATAACTCCAATTAGGCATGGTGTGAGTTCGTGGGTTCGTGGGTTCTCGCAGGATGAGTGTAACTCGACTTGCTGCGCCACCACTGTCACCTATCGCTATGCAATCAAGCGCTAGACTTCATTTTGTTTTCTGGCTCGCGCTGTAACCATCCGTCAGTGTATGAAGGAATGCCACGACATCATCAATTTCTTGATCCGATAAAGCCGGCTTTTGCCCGAGCTTACGGTCATACGGTGACTCTTGCACATTCACATTTTTGTGATACGGCTTAGGTAGATCGTTGAATTTTTGTACTTTGCCCTGCACGACTGGGTACCACGACTGAGGATGGGTGTCGCGTGTGACATAAAAAGCCACCGCCTCACGCAGAGTCTTAATTTGGCCATTGTGGAAAAAAACCTGACGCGTACCGACATTACGCAGCGTAGGAACTTTGAATTTTCCGCACGAGGCAGTATCGGCAGCCTTGCCCTGACGACCCGATTGGCACAAACCAAGATCGAACCGCGAACTATCTGCATTCGCTGCAATGGTCTGGTTCCGTGCAACCCCCAACGCGTCGTACGTAAAGTCGGTAAACAACGGCGAACTACCATCGTCCCCTTTTTCACTGGGGTGACAAGCCGCACAGTTGGCACGCTTTTCTTCATTAAACAGCCGCAAGCCACGCATCTCAGCAGGCGAAAGTTCGGCCTTACCTGCCAAATAAAAATCGTACTTAGAATTAAACGGATGAAATTCATCAGCCTGCAATTGATATTCCTGCAGAGCGTTACTCAGATGCATAAACGCGGTGTCAACGTGATCAAGGCTGTGCTCGCCATATAATTTTCTAAATGCTGGCGCGTACTGAGACAGCCGAATTTTTTCAATCACATTAGCGCGTGTACCGTTTGCCATTTCATTTGCGGCCAACAATGGACGCTCAACTTGGATCGCAAGCGTTTCGGCACTGCCGTCATGGTTAAAGCCACCTGACGGCGTTCCTTCGCTATCAAAACTAAACGGCGGAGTTTTTTGCATATAACGCAGTGATGGGACAGCTCGCGTACCTGGCTGATCCATCGCGACACCCCCAAATTGCACAGACAATGCATTCGGTTGTGCATGCGCATGGTCGGGCGAGTGACAACTAGCGCACGACATTACGCCTGAAGCCGACAATGACGCATCATGAAAAATTACTTTACCCAATGCGGCAGCTGTAGCAGGTGCATTAACTGACACTGTTGTCTGTTTTTTTTCACAAGCAGCCAGTGGCACAAGCAAAAACACGGCCATCACTGATTGGAAAATTGTCGAATGGATTGCCTGCATACGTAGCAAAATTATATTGGTGGATTAAAACTTAGGATCATTCTAACAATTTGGCCTAAAGTCTGTTAAAACCACGATGAGATCACCATTACTAGCAACCCATCCGCCGTGCGCTATACTACGTTTCGAATTTTCCCGCCTTGTCGGCGCTTCTTATCCAACGGTGAATCATGGACTCCGTGCCCTTCTGGGTGCAACTGTCAGCCCTACTTGCACTGACGTTTATTTCTGCTTTTTTTGCGATTTCTGAAACAGCACTGCTGTCGCTGAATCGACATCGAATCAAGCATCTTGCACGCCGCGGATCGCGGCTAGCAATAACGACACTCTGGTTGCTCGATCATACCGATCGCATGTTGTCGCTCATACTCATCGCCAATACGCTGCTGAATGCATTGATCACCGCGTTAGTGACATCGATTGCTATTTCTGCGTTTGATAACAATCAAGAAGTGCTTACTGTAGCCACAGCCGTAGTGGCATTTTTTCTGATTGTATTTGCAGAGATCACACCTAAAGTGATTGGCGCTACGTATCCCGAACGAATCGCGCTACCGGCGTCTCTGATCATTAAGCCACTCATACTATTAGCGCGCCCCGTCATCTGGTTTGTGAATTTATTTGTACGTGGCCTTTTGTATTTAATGCGCCTGCGCACCGGTGTCGATGTGCGTGATCAGCGTCTATCGCCTGAAGAACTACGTTCCATGGTTTTAGAAGGTGGTAACTTCATCCCCGTTAAGCACAAAAGTATTTTATTGAATTTATTTGGCTTGGAATCGGTCACTGTTGAAGATGTCATGACACCGCGTGCGCAAATTGAAGCATTAAATTTGGCTGTACCCGTCGCAGAGATCAAGCATCAGCTCACCACCTGTTATCACAACAAGCTTCTGGTGTTTGAGGGTGAAATTAATCATGTCGTTGGCATACTGCATGTACGCAAAGCGATGGCTTTGCTCAATCAAGAAGATGAACTCACGGTTGAACATTTTCGTGAATTACTAACGCCGCCGTATTTCATACCCGCTGAAACGAATCTGTTTACTCAACTTCAGTATTTTCAAGAAAATTACGAACGCCTAGGCATCATTGTGGATGAATACGGCGAAGTACAAGGTCTGGTCACTCTCGATGACATCATCGAAGAAATGGTGGGTGAATTCACCACCTCTACCCCTGGCGCCACTCGCGGCGATCAGTTCGGTTGGGACAAACAAGGCGAATGCCTGCTCGAAGGCAGTACATCACTGCGTGAGGTCAACAAACGTCTCCACCTCGATCTGCCCATCGACGGGCCAAAAACGCTGAACGGTCTGCTGCTGGAAATACTGCAAGACATACCCGAAGCCAGCGTCAGCCTAAAAATCACCGGTATTGTTATTGAAATTGTGCAAGTACAAGAGCACACCATACGCATGGTCAAGCTGTATCGACCGTAGATTTTTGTGAATTCGTATCACGCTACAAATCACTAGCCTGTTGTAGCCTCGCATCAGCTAAGTCGCTCATCTGCGACTCTCGACCCTAGTCGTCTTCTGACATCACCGACCTCAACCATCTGCGCCTGCACTCGCGCATGATGCGGGCGTTACTCAGATAGTTTGTCGATAGGGTTTTTATGTCAACCATTATCCCTCCCGGATTTCCCAATGTTGGAAGCTCATCAGGTCTCGCGCGCGTGCTGTTGCATGCCAACGTAGTTAATGATGATCAGCTAGACGCGATACAACGAACCAGCACTACAGAAAAAATTCCTTTTGTTGATGCCTTAATTAAAAGTGGCGCACTCAGCCCAGAAGGCTTAGGCGAATTTTGTTCCAAAACATTTGGCTATCCACTATTAGATGTTTCTGCGGTCGATATCGCCGCTCTACCACAAAAATTGATTGATCAAAAACTGATAGCCAGTCAACGCGTGATTGTTCTATCGCGTCGTGGGGATAAAATTTCCTTGGGAATGGCTGACCCAACGCAACAACAAGTTATTGACCAAATTAAATTTCAAACCGGATTACCTGTGGAACCCGTGGTTGTACTCCATCCACAGTTAATGGAGTTGATACGGCAGCTTTCGCAAAGTGCTGAACAAAATCTGTCTGACTTAATTGGCGATGATTTTGAAAATGTCTCACTCATTAATGAAGATGATGGCATCGGAGAATCAGACTCTGGTGCAAGTGAAATCGATGACGCACCCGTAGTGCGATTTCTACAAAAGATTTTGACTGACGCTATCAATGTGCGCGCATCTGATCTGCACTTCGAACCATTTGAAAAAATTTATCGAATCCGCTTTCGCGTCGATGGTGTATTGCGCGATATCGCGCAGCCTCCCCTCGCCATCAAAGAAAAATTAGCCTCTCGCATTAAAGTCATTTCGCGACTCGATATATCGGAAAAACGCGTCCCTCAAGATGGACGCATGAAGCTACAAGTATCGGGAACACGCAGCATTGATTTTCGGGTATCGACGCTCCCTACGCTGTTTGGCGAAAAAATTGTCATGCGTATACTTGATGGCAGCCAGGCTCAATTAGGCATCGATGCTCTAGGCTACGAACCGGATCAAAAAAATCTGCTGCTAGAAGCTATACAACGCCCCTACGGCATGGTGTTAGTTACGGGCCCGACTGGCTCGGGTAAAACCGTCTCGCTGTATACCTGCCTGAATATTTTAAATAAGCCGGGCATCAACATTGCAACGGCTGAAGACCCTGCCGAAATTAATCTACCCGGTGTTAATCAAGTCAACATTAACGATCGTGCAGGTTTGACTTTCCCAGTCGCGCTGCGGGCTTTTTTGCGACAAGACCCGGACGTCATCATGGTGGGGGAAATTCGCGATTTAGAAACCGCTGATATCGCTATCAAAGCAGCGCAGACGGGCCACATGGTGCTTTCGACTCTGCACACGAACGACGCACCCTCAACACTTACGCGATTACTCAATATGGGTGTAGCTGCTTTCAACATAGCGGCAGCGGTCAATCTCATCACAGCACAACGGCTGGCACGTCGCTTATGTAGCTGCAAACAACCGATCGATGTTCCGCTCGACATGCTGCTGAATGCGGGCTTTCATGAATCTCAACTCGATGGCTCGCCTTTATATCGTGCGGTCGGTTGTGAGCTTTGTGGCGGCAGTGGTTACAAAGGTCGAGTCGGTGTGTATCAAGTGATGCCGATTACTGAGGCGATAGAAAGCATCATTCTGGCGCATGGCACGGCACTGGAAATCGAAGCGCAGGCGCGGCGTGAAGGCGTACGAACCCTGAGAGAAGCGGGACTTTTAAAAGTGAAGCAAGGCTACACCACCCTCGAAGAAATTATCAGCTGTACCAATCATTGATCGCCTTGCTCATCACAAGGGGCATCGCCAACTCGGGAGATTCTGATGACGCCATCCAGTTCTGCTCAGACTAGCAATACGAGTGAATTAGTTTTTATATGGGAAGGTAAAGATAAAGCAGGTCGATTGGTGCAAGGTGAAATGCGCGCGACTGGCGCTGAGCGTGTCAATGTAACGCTGCGTCGCCAAGGCTTAACGGATATCACTGTCAAGAAAAAAGCCTCGTTAAGACAACGTAAAATCACTGAAAAAGATATCGCTATATTTGCGCGTCAACTCGCAACGATGCTCAGAGCTGGCGTGCCGCTACTACAAGCATTTGATATCGTGGCACGCGGTCATGGCAACCCTGCTGTATCGCGCTTACTTTGGGATGTGCGTACACAAGTTGAAACCGGCTCGAGTTTGTCACAGTCACTGCGCCGCTATCCCGCGTACTTTGATGCGCTATTTTGTAATCTAGTGAGTGCAGGAGAACAGGCGGGCATCTTGGAAGAAGTGTTATCGCGACTCGCTACGTACAAAGAAAAAACGGTAGCGATCAAAGGGAAAATCCGCGCAGCGATGTTTTATCCGGCAGCGATTTTAGTGGTGGCATTTCTCGTGACTGCCGCGATCATGATTTGGGTAGTGCCAGCATTTAAAAATGTATTCGAAAGTTTTGGTGCTGAGCTGCCCTTGCCTACACAAATGGTTATTTGGCTCTCTGATCGTTTTGTGCAGTACTGGTATCTCATCATTGGCAGCTTATCGCTAGGCTCGATGTTATTAGTACGTACCTGGAAACGCTCTGCATCGTTGCGCGCCAGCACCGATAAACTCATGCTGCGCTTACCTCTGTTTGGAGAAATCGTGCGCAAGGCGGTGATTGCACGCTGGACGCGAACACTCTCAACGATGTTTTCTGCCGGAGTGCCCTTGGTAGAATCACTCGAATCGGTAGGTGGAGCTTCAGGTAATGTGGTGTATATCGATGCAACGCGACGCATCAGCGCCTCAGTTAAAAGCGGCACCAGTCTGACTATGGCTATGCAAACTACTCAGATTTTTCCAGCTATGGTCACTCAAATGGTGTCTATTGGCGAAGAGTCTGGCGCACTCGACCAAATGTTGAGTAAGGTAGCTGAGTTTTATGAAGACGAAGTCGATGCGGCGGTAGCGTCACTTTCTTCCTTGATGGAGCCTATCATCATGGTCATACTGGGTGGATTGATAGGTGGACTAGTGATCGCTATGTATCTTCCTATCTTTAAACTAGGCTCTGTGGTGTAACGAGGGGTATAAAAAAATGATCGATTCCTTTTCAGTCTTTTGGGCGACACCACCTGCCGATATCAATGCCACACTGTGCTGGTCTGTTGTTGGTTTGATGATAGGTAGCTTTCTGAATGTGGCGATCTATCGCATTCCCATCATGATGCAGCGCGAGTCAGAAAATTATCTTGCGCTGGAAAACGATCAACCACCAACGCACACCGAGCGCTATAACTTAATCACCCCGAGGTCAGCCTGTACCAGCTGCGCTCATAAGTTATCGCTAGCTGACAACATCCCTCTTTTGAGCTTTGCCTTGCTCAAAGCACGCTGCCGCTATTGCAAGGCCAGTGTGTCATGGCGTTACCCTACAGTTGAGCTGATAACGGCAGCTCTGTCTGCACTCGTTATTTGGTGCTTGGGTAGCGCAATAGCGGGACTCAGTGCGCTGATTTTTCTTTGGCTGCTCATTGTCATGAGCTTCATTGATTTAGATACGCAATTACTGCCCGATGAATTAACGCTACCCCTGATGTGGCTGGGTTTATTGATCAACCTCGACGGAACCTTCGTGCCCTTGCGCGACGCGGTGATAGGCGCGGCAGCGGGTTATGTTTTTCTGTGGTCGGTATATTGGATGTTTTTTGCAGTGACCGGCAAAGAAGGCATCGGTTATGGCGACTTCAAGCTGCTAGCCGCGCTGGGTGCTTGGATGGGTTGGATGATGCTACCCTTGATTGTGCTGCTTTCCTCGGTGGTTGGGGGGACAGTGGGATTATTAATGATTGCACTCAAGCGCCATCACCGAGATAGCCCTATCCCCTTTGGGCCTTTTTTGGCCACCGCCGGCTTGCTCGCTCTCTTGATCGGCCAACCCATTATCAATACCTGGCTTGCGCCGTTCTGAAAGTTCACCCCACAATAGCGTCACGATGACCGAAAAATTTACACAATTTTCTGTGGGACTGACCGGCGGTATTGGTAGCGGCAAATCCGCCGTCGCGACTTTGCTAGGTGAGCTGGGGGCCAGCATCATTGATACGGATGCTATTTCCCACTCACTCACTGCTGCGGGCGGCGCGGCAATACCAGAGATAGCGACGCTTTTTGGTAGTAAATATTTAACGCCCGATGGTGCTTTAGATCGTACTGCGATGCGCGAACTGGTGTTTTCAGATCAAGCAGCACGAAGACAACTGGAATCGGTGCTGCATCCTTTGATTGCCCAAAAAACTCTGGCCGAAGCCAAGCAGGCGAATGGCCTGTATGTGATTTTCGTCGTGCCTTTGCTGGTTGAGTCAGCCCGTTGGAAAGACCGCGTCGACCGCATTTTGGTAGTCGATTGCAGCGAAACTCTGCAGATTGAGCGAGTAACTCGCCGCAACAACCTCACTGCCGCACAAGTGCAGGCCATTATGGCCACTCAGGTCAGCCGCACTCAACGACTGGCGGCGGCAAACGATGTCGTAGTCAACGAAACGTCACTGGAAGCGCTGCGTACTGAGGTTGAGCGGCTTCATCAGAGCTATCTCAAGCTGGCTCGTGAAAAACAATCGCAGCCTCAATCACAAAAATCGTAACAATTAGCGGCAGGATGTTTGTCTTTTCGGAGCGCTTCGGTCAGAATCACGTTATTCACTTATGAACTGCTCGCGAGGAACGCTGCCTTGATCGTCTACGAATACCCATTCAATGAGCGTATTCGCACGCTGTTGCGTCTTGAGGACTTGTACGTCAAGTTCAAGTTCTTTGTCGTGCAAGACAATCCACTACAACACCATGTGGCGCTGGCGACTATCTATGAAATGCTCGAAGACGCCGGTCGGGCAGACCTTAAATCGGATTTGTTGCAAGAATTAGAACGTCAGAAGCAAACGCTGATGGGCTTCAAATCCAATCCCAACGTTGAGAGCAGTCGACTCAACGAAATTCTGTCGGATATAGAAAGAACCAGTGCTGCCTTAATCGCTATCCAAGGCAAAACCGGCCAACATATCCGCGTAAATGAATGGTTGATGAGCATACGCGGCCGCACCATCATCCCCGGCGGCGCTTGCGAATTCGATCTGCCCTCTTACCATGCGTGGCAGCAGCAATCTACCGAACAACGTCGCGCGGATATCAATCAATGGTTCGCACCGCTTGAGCCGCTATTCGCTGCCATCAATATCATTCTGCGCTTGCTGCGCGAATCTGGACGCGCCACCAATATCGTGGCAATCGCCGGTAGCTTCCAGCAAATGCTACAAGGCCGTACCTATCAGCTACTGCGAGTGAGCATTGACCAAAATCTGCGCGCCATTCCTGAAATTTCAGCGAATAAATACGTGCTCTGGATACGTTTTACCAGCCAGGGCGGCGACATGAAGCCGAAAGCCTACGAAGGCGATGTGCCCTTCGAGCTAACGCTCTGCAATTTCTGACCCATCACTACAATGGTTACTGTCGTTGATTGCCCAACCTGTGCGACCAAGGTTGAATGGAAAGAATCAAACCGTTGGCGTCCTTTTTGTTCCGAACGCTGCAAGCAGATTGATCTCGGCGCTTGGGCAGAAGAAAAATACATTATCCCCGGTGCAGCGCCCACTGATGATCTTGATCTAGATCCCGATAACATCCACTGACATTAGCTGAAGTAGTTTTAGTACTGCAGCTCAAAATCAAAACTGGATGTGAACCCTAAGCCCGATCAGTAAATCGAAGTTGATCCAGCCATTCAATCAGCGGTATGGTGGCTGGCAGCAAGGGGGTAAGAGCCACGTTACCTTGCCATGCGAGTTGCTGTCCCTCTAGTGCACGCGGCTCACCTAGCCAATCACGACTAATATAAAAATGTAGTCGCACATGCGCATGCGGGTAAACATGCTCAACCCCACACCATGGCTCGGCCGATTGAATGTCGACGGCAATTTCTTCGGCAAATTCACGCCTTAGGGCATCGAAAATTTTTTCGCCTGATTCGACTTTACCGCCGGGGAATTCCCAATAACCGGCATAAGGCTTACCCTCGGGTCGGCATGCTAGCAGCACCTCACCATTCGGTTTCATCAGTATGCCCACCGCAACATCGACGGGTGCCGACTTATGAGTCGACGCCTGATCAGAGGCTGGGTGAGTGATGCTCATCTACTTAGCGTGCTTGCCAGCCCAATCGCGCGCGAATTGCCAAGCAATACGCCCAGAGCGCGAACCGCGTTGCAATGCCCAACGCAAAGCCTCTGGCTCTGCCTCTGCAAACTGAGAACTAGCGACATCGAAGTGACGTAACCAATGACGCACAATGTCGAGGTAATCATCCTGACGGAAAGGATAAAACGATAGCCACAAACCAAACCGCTCAGACAGCGAAATTTTTTCTTCGACTGTTTCGCCGGGATGCAAATCACCATCATCAACGTGACGATAGCCTTCGTTATCTGACATACGCTCAGGTAGCAAATGACGGCGATTCGACGTAGCGTAAATCAGCACATTATCGGATTGCGCAGAGATACTGCCATCGAGCGCAACCTTGAGAGCCTTGTAACCACTCTCGCCTTCTTCAAACGATAAGTCATCACAAAAAATAATGAAACGCTCAGGACGCGCAGCCACCAAATCAACGATATCGGGTAAATCGACTAAATGTTCTTTATCGACTTCAATTAAACGCAAACCTTGATCGGCAAATTGCACCAGGCACGCTTTGATCAAGGATGATTTACCCGTACCACGCGCACCCGTTAACAGCACATTGTTGGCAGGCAAGCCGCTAATGAATTGTCGTGTGTTTTGTTCAATCTGCTCTTTTTGTGGAGCGATATTATGCAAATCGTCCAGACGTATACGCGAAGGATGCGCAACGGCGCTTAAGTGTCCGCGTTGATCGCGACCCACACGCCAACGAAATGCGGTGGCAGACCAATCAATCTCGGTAGCAGCCGCTGGCAGCATGGCCTCAACGCGCGCTAATACGGATTCAGCTCGCTGTAAAAATTGTTCTAGTTCTTTCATAATCAGGAACGGTAGTCAGCGTTAATAGATACGTAGTCGTGTGAAAGATCACAGGTCCAGATAGTCGCTGCGGCCTCGCCACGCGCGAGAGTCACTCTTACTGTAATTTCACTTTGCTTCATTACTCGCTGCCCATCCTGTTCTTGATAATCAGGATGACGGCCACCTTGCTTAGCCACCCACACATCATCCAAATACAAATTGATTTGATTCACATCCAAATCATTCACACCCGCATAGCCAATCGCTGCGAGTATGCGACCCAAGTTGGGATCAGAAGCGAAGAAGGCTGTTTTAACCAAGGGTGAATGTCCAATCGCGTACGCAATTTTGCGGCATTCTTCGACGTCACGCCCTTGTTCAACACGAACTGTAATAAATTTTGTCGCACCCTCACCATCACGAACGATCATCTGCGCCAGCTCTTGCGACAGACCTATCACTGCTTCGGCAAGCGCTTGGTATTCACTACTAGCGGTATCGTTTACCTCTAGCTCACCTGCACCCGTGGCCATCAACATGAACGAATCATTGGTTGAAGTATCACCGTCAATCGTAATGCAATTAAACGACGCATCGGCTGCTTGCTTAACTAAGGTCTGCAAGACTGGCTGAGAAATTTTTGCATCACAGGCCATAAAGCCCAGCATGGTCGCCATGTTCGGCTTAATCATGCCCGCACCTTTAGACATACCCGTCATCGTGACGCGCTTACCCGCAATCGTCACAACGCGTGATGCCGCTTTAGGTTGAGTATCGGTGGTCATGATGGCTTCAGCCGCATCAAACCAACTGTCTTCGTTTAAATTCGCTATAGCTGCAGGCAAGCCTGCCACTAATTTTTCTAACGGCAGTGGCTCAAGAATCACGCCGGTAGAAAATGGCAAGATCTGATTCGCTGCGCAACCGAGTAGCTTAGCTAGCGCTGCGCACGTGGCATGTGCATTCGCCAGACCTGCTTCACCGGTACCTGCATTCGCATTACCCGTGTTAACGACTAAAGCAACGATAGGCTGCGTACCTGCGAGATGATCTTTCGACACCTGCACCGGTGCAGCACAAAATCGATTGGTAGTGAATACACCCGCCACCGTTGCGCTTGGGGCGAGTTTTAAAACTAATAAATCTTTACGACCCGGTTTTTTAATACCGGCTTGGGCATAACCAAGCTGCAAACCTGGAACAGGTAAGAGTTGGGAACGAATGGGGAGAGGTGAATTAACAGCCATGATTCGTTATCTTCAGTATAAAAATAGAAATGTAACGCCTAAAAAACTAAGGCCCCAGTAAATGCCGGGGCCCTAGATGGCGCAACCGCCAGACTATCAGTGCACGACTACGTTCAAGCCAATTTGCCGTGACACTGCTTAAATTTCTTACCGCTGCCGCAAGGGCAAGGATCATTCCGACCGGCCTTGTGAAGATCGTTATTCAGTGACGCGTTAGAACGCTCATCAATCGCCGTCGGTGCCAGTAATTCTTCTGGCGCCAAATTTGGATTGAAATCCGCATGCTGATAATTAACGTTTTCCAAATGCGAATGCGATAACTGTTCTTCAGCAGCAGCGATTTCTTCCTGCGATTGCACACGCACCGTCATGATCAAACGCACCACATCATTGCGAATTAAATCCAGCATCTGCGAAAACAACTCAAACGCTTCGCGCTTGTATTCTTGCTTAGGATTTTTTTGTGCATAACCACGCAGATGGATGCCCTGACGCAGATGATCCAATGCGGCTAGATGCTCACGCCAATGTGAATCAACACTCTGCAACATCACATTGCGCTCAAAACCACTAAACGATTCTTGCGTGACTAAATCGACTTTTGCGTTATGCACGGCATCAGCAGCTTTCAGAACGCGATCGAGTAAATCTTCATCAATCAAGTCAGGCTCAGCCTTCAGCATCTCTGTTAACGAGATAGGTAGCTGCCATTCACCAGCGAGTGCTGCTTCAAGACTTGGCAGATCCCACTGCTCTTCCATCGATTCAGGAGGAACGTGAAGCTGAAACAACTCGGTAAATACACCATGACGCAAAGACTGGCTGATCTCAGACATATCCTGAGCTTCGAGCAGTTCATTCCGTTGGGTGTAAATGACTTTGCGCTGATCATTAGCGACATCATCGTATTCAAGTAATTGTTTACGAATGTCGAAATTGCGCGCTTCCACTTTGCGCTGCGCTGATTCGATAGAGCGCGACACGATACCTGCTTCAATCGGCTCATCTTCCGGCATGTTGAGACGTTCCATTACAGAGCGCACACGATCACCGGCGAAGATACGCAACAAAGGATCATCTAAAGAGAGATAGAAACGCGACGAACCCGGGTCACCCTGACGGCCTGAGCGGCCACGCAACTGGTTATCGATACGGCGCGACTCATGACGCTCGGTACCAATAATATGCAAGCCGCCCGCTGCAACGACTTGCTCGTGTAATGACTGCCATTCATCACGCAGTGTTTGCGCACGCTGATCTTTATCGGCTTGCGTCAGCGAACTATCAGCATCAATCAGCTGTACTTGTTTATCGACGTTACCACCCAACACAATATCGGTACCGCGACCGGCCATATTGGTCGCAATAGTAATCATCTTGGGGCGACCTGCCTGAGCGATGATCTCCGCTTCACGTGCATGCTGCTTGGCATTCAACACGTTGTGCGGCAAATTCTCTTGCGTCAGCATGGCTGACAGCAACTCAGAATTTTCAATCGATGTCGTACCAACGAGTACTGGCTGCCCACGCTCATAGCAATCACGAATATCGGCGATAACCGCGCGATATCTACCAGGCGCATTTTTAAACACCTGATCTTGTTTGTCTTTGCGCTGACTTAGGCGATTCGGCGGTATCACCACCGTTTCAAGACTGTAGATTTCTTGGAACTCGTACGCTTCGGTATCGGCTGTTCCCGTCATACCGGAGAGCTTGCCGTACATACGGAAATAGTTTTGGAAGGTGATCGAGGCCAGTGTTTGATTCTCGTTTTGAATCTTCGCACCTTCTTTCGCTTCGACCGCTTGATGTAATCCATCTGACCAACGACGGCCCGACATCAGTCGACCCGTAAATTCATCAACGATGATCACTTCACCATTTTGCACCACGTACTGCTGATCTTTATGGAACAGCGTATGAGCACGCAACGCGGCATACAAGTGATGAATCAGGGTGATATTGGCTGCGTCATAAAGCGATGCACCTTCAGGCAACAAACCCATCTCGGTGAGAATACGCTCGGCTTTTTCATGTCCGGCTTCAGTAAGCAAGACCGTATTAGCTTTTTCGTCTTTGGTGTAATCACCCGGTACCTGAACGACACCCTTACCGTCGGGCGTTTCTTCACCAATTTGTAGTGTCAGCAAGGGCGGCAGTGCATTGATCTTGCGATACATCTCGGTGTGATCTTCAGCCTGACCTGAGATGATCAGCGGCGTGCGCGCTTCATCGATCAGAATCGAATCGACTTCATCGACAATCGCAAATGACAAGCTGCGTTGCACGCGATCACCCAACTCGTACACCATGTTGTCGCGCAAATAATCAAAACCAAACTCATTATTGGTGCCGTAGGTAATGTCAGCCGCGTAGGCAGCTTGCTTAACATCATGCGACGCTTGCGAAAGATTGACGCCCGTTGTTAAACCCAGCCAACCATACAAACGCCCCATCCAATCGGCATCACGCTGAGCTAAGTAATCATTGACGGTGACGATGTGAACGCCTTTACCCGTTAATGCATTTAAATAGGCGGGTAAGGTCGCCATCAAGGTCTTACCTTCACCGGTACCCATTTCAGCGATCTTGCCTTGATGCAGAACCATGCCGCCGATTAGCTGCACATCAAAGTGGCGCATCTTCAGAACACGTTTACTCGCTTCGCGACAAACGGCAAATGCCTCAGGCAGAATGGAGTCAACCGTCGCGCCCGCTGCAAGACGTGCTTTTAGTTCGGGCGTTTTTGCTTTCAAAGCGTCGTCGGATAATTGTTCCAACGCGGATTCCAGTGCGTTGATATCGCGAACGGTTTTCTGTAAGGTCTTGAGCAAGCGCTGATTGCGGCTGCCGAAAATTTTGGTCAGTAAGGACATGCTCGGATAATCAAGAGGGACGGACGTCGCAGCGACCGCGTGAGGGCCAACATGTGGGCGGAAGCTGAAACGAGCAAAGGCGGGATTTTAGCATGCTGGCATCATCCTGCCGCCCTACTTAGCTTGGCAAAATGAGAATGTGCTACTGTCCTCGTATGTCATCTCGCACGCCCAATTTCACCCCCGCCCGACGACCTCAGCAACGGCCCAACGCGCGTGAGGCCACGGATTTCCTTGACACTACCGATGGTCTGGCCTCGTTACTGCCGATTATAGAAACGCTAACGCGGCTGCAAGCGGATTGCGAACGCCTGTTACCGCCCGCTTTGACTAGTTGCAAAGTGCTGAAACTTCACGAAAATATTTTGCAACTCGCCGTACCGAATGCCGCTGTCGCTACCCGTCTGCGCCATTCCTTACCCGGTTTAACCACATCGCTACGAGAACGCGGTTGGCCGATTGATAGTATCAAGGTCAATGTTAAAACGGTTTCGGTACCTGCCTCTTCGCTACGTACTTACCAAGCCGCACCCCCTTTACCGGACACAGCAGTGCAATCGTTTGCGGCACTGGCTCATACGCTAGCAGTCACACCCGGTAATGCCGGATTAGTTAATGCGCTAAACAAACTGGTCAGCAAGCGCCGGCGTTGACAAAAGCCACGGACCCATCTCAGGCTGCTCAACTGCATTGCTTGAGCCGCATCACCAATCACACCCAATCACTGAACTTAGTGAACAACAAGTGATCTCCCAGAAGTCGGAGGGAGCTCATGCAGAAAAAAACACTGTTATCAAAATTCGGTCTGGAGGGAAGAGATCCCTATCTTTTTGCCATAGTCGTGGTCGCTATCGCGGCCACGATGCGCTTCTATTTGGAACTCGTTTTCCATGGCGCTGTTCCCTTCCTCGTATTGACAGCCGCCGTCACAATCAGCGCTCTCTATGGCGGGCTGGGGCCGGGACTACTAGCTACCCTCTTATCTATAACCTCAATCTGGGCGCTATTTAATCGGACCAATCTCGTTGTAACGTCGGTCGCCGCCGATATGGAAGCAGGACTACTTTTATTCGCCGTGGTTGGGGCATTACTGAGTATTCTCGGGGAGTTAATCCTGCGAGAGAAAAAACAATCCGGATTCTTGCTCAATGAACTTCAGAGTCGTAATGGCGAGCTACAACAAAGTGAATTAACCAATCGTGCTTTGCTTGAAGCCTCTGCTCAAGGCGTGATTGCCGTCGATGGTGATGGAAAAATAAAAATAGCCAACGACTGCACACATCAAATGTTTGGCTATGCCCCCCAAGAACTCATCGGTAAATACATTGATATTTTGATGGAAGACGTCTTGCAGCATCAGTATCGTTTACATAAACGAGAATTTTTTTCCAAGCCCAAAGCAAAAATCTTAAGCGACATCCCTCTGAATGGTCGACGTAAAGATGGCTCGATCTTTCCCGCACAAACCAGTATAGGCATTTCCGAAACACCCTTTGGGCCTATAGGCGTGAGTTTTATCTCAGATATTACGGATAAAAAATCGATAGAAGCGGCACTAATTCGTCAACAATCGGAGCTGCAAAATTTAGTCAATTACAGTCCAGTTTTAATTTCAATGCAAGACCTTGAAGGTCGATTGCTACTGGCAAATCGAAGTTATATCGCGACTTTTTCACCGCATGATTCAAATTTAGCCGGGCAGATGCTCAAAGACACCATGCCTGACTATGTCGCCTCCAAATCGATTGAAGCTGACCGTACAGTGCTATCCACTCAGTTGCCAGTGGAATTTGAATTTGACATGCCGGACCATACGGGTAGCTGGCGCAATTTCAAAACTATTAAATTTCCGCTCGACTATCTGGATACCAAAGAGACCTTTGGCATAGGCGGCTTTGCTACGGACATTACTGAATTGCGCGATGCCGAACGGCAGCTTCTCATGGCTACCAAACATGATTTACTCACTGGTCTTCCGAATCGGGTGCTTATTTACGATATGGGCGGTCAGCTAATCAGTAGCGCTCGCGAAAGCAAATCAAAAATGGCGTTGCTATTTTTTGATCTCGATCGATTTAAACCTATTAACGATACCTACGGTCGAGATGTGGGAGATCAGCTTCTAAAAGAAGTATCCAAACGACTAGTAGAAACATCGCGCGAGGGCGATATCGTCGGCCGGCTAGGCAGTGATGAGTTTATTGCATTCATTGCGAATATTCGCTCGAGAGATATTATTGAATCTGCTGCGGCAATGTTTATCGCTCGTTTACGTGAACCGTATCTGCTTGAAGGTTTAGAAATACGTATGTCGCCCAGTATAGGGATTAGTCAATACC
>Ga0164294_10001793_pt1 | contig 19627 bp, 20 predicted proteins | sample GEODES005metaG_FD_111479 | JGI IMG/M metagenome (GOLD analysis project Ga0164294, IMG submission 111479) | Oligotrophic lake water microbial communities from Sparkling Lake, Wisconsin, USA - GEODES005 metaG | ecosystem: Environmental > Aquatic > Freshwater > Lake | place: USA: Sparkling Lake...
CAAGTTACACTACGCAGTAATTTATTATCTTATATGCACATGCCTTTAGGAATCGATGAATCATTTCATATTGATCCCGTACAATTTATCGAGTTGTGGAAAAAAAACTATTATTCTTTTGATATATATGTAAATTACACTGCAGATATATTCAGGATTTCTTCTTCCAATTTTGTCTTGGATGCGAATGTACTTCGAGCTCTAAACTCGAGTTATGCAGATTTTCAGGATTATAAAGATTTGATTTGTACACACTTGGAATATTATTTTTGTTGGGATCGATTTATATTCAAAGGTTGCAAACAATACTTGTCCGTGTTGGTAAAATATAATGATCAAATTTTTATTGTTTTATACGAAGAAATCGGCAATAATGAACAAAAGTTTTTGGAAAAGTTTTGTGTGTATACAAAAAATTGAAAAATATTTTACAAGATTTCTTAAAATCTAGAAATGATAATACGATTTATATTTATATTTTTTTATTGCTGCAGAGCTGCTGCGTTTTGTCCAAATGGTATTCGAACAAAAAAGTATTTGGTTAATTACATTACCAAAGGGAATTATAATTATTATGGAAGGTATGTATCTATTAATGATTTACGACAAGAAGCGATTTTATCAATGTTTAATAATAGAGATGTGGTTAAATTTCCCGTTTATAAAGATCATGAAATAATCAAAAACATGCATCGAGAAGTACGTCGTTATGGTAACAAGCAAACTAAATATCAAAAGAGAACTAGCCAACTGAATGATTTCAAAGTAAATTTATATTATGAAACAAATACAAATATACAAGATTTCGTAGTCGATGATTCCAATCTTGATAATGTTGAAAAAAAAATTGTTTCAATGCTTCTAGCGAATAAAACTCCAATTGAAATTATGGATGAGTGTAAATTAGTATTTCCTTTGTACAAGAAATATATTCACGCGCTCCGACGAAAACTTCAATTTCGTTCCTCTTGGTCGACGACTTGATTGCTTCGTGATAGAATATTGTAATCATATTCGCCTGCCTGAAACGCTTCTACAAAAAGCTTGATTGCAAGCTCGTGATCAAATTCAGAACAGCAAAACAGATCGATATAGGCTTCTTGTTCTTCCCAAAATGTATGACAAGTGCAGTGTGACTCTGCCAATACATATACCATGGTTGCACCGAATGGTTTAAATTGATGTCCAGCTTTATTGACAATCGTGACTTTAAGTGTTTCTAAAATTTTATCCATAGTTTGTTGTAAAATCGACAAATGTTTTAATGATTCCACATTTTTGATTTTTTCCAACTGCAAAACAAGATGCTGATTTTTCATTTCTTGAATTTTATATTTTAATATAAAATTTGTTTCATTTTTTGATCTAAAAAATGATTATTTTTGTACCTTTAAATACATTTAGTATAGGATGATTAATTTACCTAGAGACTTGCAATGTTTTATTTACGAATATGATTCTACTTATCGAGAGTTATACACCAAAATTTGTAAAGATATACGAGTGTGGAAATGCGCATTGATAAGAAGTAGTCGTGAAAAAAAGCGATTCAGCGTTGAATTTATTCTGCTAAAGGATGGAATTCGAAAATTTGTAATACAATACAAGAATCAAAATTTTATTATCCAACTGCCTGTCGACTATCCATTTTCAATTCCAATTGTATATAAGGATGGGTTAAAACTTTGTCCTTATGAAAATTGGTCTGGTGCAATGAATGTTGAAGCACTAATACGAAGCTATGAAGTCGACAATTATTGTTTAAAGGCTTGCAAGGCTAACTAATTAAAATGGATCCACTTATTCACGAATATACCAAAAATGCAATACCTGAAATGACAGAAGTATGCCCTGCCATATTTCCCCCAGAAATTTATAAAAATTGTGTGTCAACCAAAGTTTTTGAGTTGGATCAAAAGTCGACCTTGCAAACTAGTTATGCTTGCTCATCTCCTAACTTGCTTGCTAATTTTGTAAAAATAGCTCCTGGAGATGATCTTGTCTTAGTAGCAAACTGTACTTCCCATTTATTTTATGTAATTGCAGGAAAAGGAGTTTATTGTAGTTCTGATTTGTGTTCTTTGTGGAATGAAGGAGATTTATTCGTGTTGAGTGGGCAAGATAGCATTCATTTGACTTCGAGGAGTTCCGAAGACAGTGTGTTATATTGGATTAATGATTCACCTTTGTTGGAATATTTAGGTGTCAAGTTTGCCAAGGCTAAATTTACTCCAACATTTTTTAAAAAAGATTTGTTACTAGAAAATCTAGAAAAAGTTCGCCACGATGTCAACAATCACGATAAAAATAGATTGGGAATATTATTGAGCAATGCAGATACAGAAAGCTCCACGAAAACGGTCACGCATGTTTTGTGGTCTTTGTTAAATGTATTGCCTGCCAACACCAAACAACCACCTCATAAACATAATTCTGTTGCCTTGGATCTTTGTGTATCAGGCGGTTCAGAAAAAGTTTACACCTTGATGGGTCCTGTATTGGATAAAGACGGATGGGTTAAAAATCCATTGCGTATTGATTGGGAAACGGGTGGAGCATTTGTAACACCTCCAGGATGGTATCACTCTCACCATAATGATTCGGATGTAGATGCTCTTGTGTTGCCGATACAAGATGCAGGGCTTTATACTTATCAGCGAACTCTAGATTTGACTTTTTCAAAGCCTTGAACCAAAAGCTAAGTAGCTTTATAAAATCTAAACACCGGTAAAACATCGTTTTTAGAATTATTTAAAATCCACCCGCATACTGTAATGTATATTCTCTAGCATTTTGCATATAAGTTGCTTGATTTTCCATGTAAATTTTTGCAAGCTCTGGAACAAGTGGATCGGATGGATTGGGGTCGGAAAGAAGAGAACAAATGGAAAGTAATACTTTGGAAATCGTTAAAGCAGGTGACCAATTATCTTTTAAAATATCTAGACAAATTCCTCCTGAAGCGTTAATATTCATATGATAAATTCGAGTTGAAAAACTAATTTTGGGTGGTTTATAAGGATAATCTGCTCCAAATTTAATGTCAAGTTTAAATATACCACCCTCGTAAGGTGTACCCTCAGGACCAATAATTATTGCTTCCCAAGCGAATAAATCATCCCCAACTGGACCACCAGAGCAATTGGCAGGTGGATCATTTAAAAAATCTCCATGTTCTTTATTTAATCTTTTCAAGGCCATTTTTTAAAAAGTTGATTCATTTCATGAATTTTGATCAGTTTTTGTGAAAGCTAATAATTCTCAATTTTCTTTTTGCAGTCTTTGCTGCATACCAAAACAGTTTTATGATTAACAATAGCTTTAATCGCTTGTTGATGGCCGAATCGGCTACCAGTCACAGGGCATTGATACATTTGAGAATCTATTTTCTTGGCCAAAATTACATAAAAAACAATGACAAGAATAATAATAACAAGTAGTAAAATAGTGGTAATTGCTTCGTGAAACATTTTTTTATTTAATATAAAATTATATTAAATACAAGTAAAATATGAAAATTTATATACTTTTAATCATTATTATCGTAATCCTAATTATATTTGCTTTTGCATATAAATCAAAAATTAAAGAATATTTGTTATTCAAAAAATTAAATAGTGCAATTGGTCAACAAGTAGAATTCGTACAATCAAATGAATGCGCTGATAATCAACAAAAAATTTCTGTCCTTATAATTGAAAAGAAGGATTTTATAAACAGTCTATGGTCAAAAGGAGAAGTTGGTCTCGGGGAAGCCTTTTCACGAGGATCGTGGAGTTGCAATCGTTTGTATGATTTTTTAAAACTCTTGATCAAAAATCAAGACAAATTACAATCCTATCGTAATAAGATATCGTATAATACGCAATCATCTAAACAAGATAAAAAAAGCATTTCTCATCATTATGATGTAGGTAATGACTTTTATAATATTTTTTTAACCGATTCCTTCCAAACATACTCTTGTGCAATTTGGAGTCAACCCTCTGAAAAAGAATCCCTAGATGCGGCACAACAAAGAAAGATTGATATTATTATTCGGAAATTAAATTTGCAACCAAATGCGCAACTACTAGATATTGGATGTGGATGGGGAAAAATCGCAGATTATGTGTCCAAACAAACTGGAGCCAATGTTACAGGTATTACTCTATCAAAAAATCAACTAGACTATGCAAAAACACTTCCCAATGAAAATTTGAAATTTTTATTAAAAGATTATCGTCACTTGCCAGACAATATAAAATATGATGGAATCTATTCAATTGGTATGTTGGAACATGTTAGAGGTCAAAATTTTGACTTGTTTTTTAGTACAATTCACAAAATACTACAACCAGGAGGCAAATTTGTCCTACATACAATTATTTCTGGTCGCGAAAAAATGGATCAAAAAAATGCTCTAGATTGCTATGTAACTACACATATATTTCCCAATGGTCAAATACCTCACTTAAATTGGATAGAAAAGGCAGTGCGACACAACAAAATGCAAATGCAACATGTCGAATATTTTGGTGGCCAGCATTATGCTGAAACATTAAAAGTTTGGAAAAATCAAATGATTCGTAAGTCTGACAAAATATTAGAAATGGGATATAATGAGAGTTTGCTACGATCCTATGAATACTATTTTACGATTTGTGAAGCTGCATTTAGAATTGGAGATTTACATGTTGCCCATATAATAATTGTTAATTCACCCGAGTTGCAAATTAATTAAAAGAATCCAAAAAAATTTGCATCAAAGACACTACATGATGGTCATCAATATTGGAATCCAGCGACAAGATCTTGTTACAAGCCGCATCATCATCCAAAATAATATTCGCATGATAGGAGCGACCCATACGACCTACACGACCCATAAGTTGGTACAAAATCGCAATCGACTCCTTCTCGGCAAATTCCTTGGTGATAAAAACATTCACTAAATTAGGAAGATTTGTACCAAACACAATATCCTTGCATGAGCAAACAAAGAATAAATCCTTGTATAGTGTCATTATAAGGGTTCTCTGATAGGATGTCATTTTAGACTTGTCATAAAAACCAATTCCAGATGCTAGCATCAACAATTCATCGTCGCTAAAAGCATCATTACAAACATCAGGAAGTACATTGGCGGTTCGTGGAATAAATTTTGCGGGGACATTGGTCTCTCCAGGATGAAACCGAAGGTAATGCTCTTTAGAATTCAAGACATATGGTCCTGGTAAAGTTACAATCGTCTTGGTCTCTGCAATTTCCGCCATTTTTCTCTCCATTTCTAATTTTGAAAAGTTACTATCGCGACCTACTTTTGCTTCGGCTAGTTTTTCCATTTTCTGTTCAACCGCTTGACGATTTTTCATTGTCTGGTTCACAATCGAAGACCAGCGAATCTTATCATCGTACAAATCGACGGATGCTTCTCCTAGATGCTTGAAAGTATCGTTCGAGATGAACAATGTCTTTCCTTCAAACTCGGATGTTTGTGTTTTAAACACTTCCAAGCGGTTTGGTGCAGATCTAATTGTTGGACGATAGGACAAGAAAAGATCCAAATGTTGGAAATTTTGAAAAAGCCAATTCAAAACATCCCAGGCATATTCTACAACCTTGCTATTCTGAATTTTTCCAATGTCGGGGAATCGTGTCATAAAATCAAGTTGACAAGGACCCAAACATGATTCCAAAGTCTTGGCCCAATAATAAACATGCTTTGCGGTATAACAACGGCGAATACGAGGATTAATTTGCATTTCTACCAATAGTTTTTGAAGATCGTCTACAGTCTTGACAAGATGATGTGGCATACGAAGCTGCCCACATTGATCAATCACCGCACAAGTGATAGGAACATTATTTGTCTTGACTCGGTGAAGACAAGCCTCTGGTGTCGTGTCGTACAGCTGACAAAAATACCGAACCAGCGGATTCATTTGCTCAAAAGTAGGTAAAATTGCAGACAAAAGAACAGTATGCTTTGGCAAATATTTACAAATCTTGGCCATCATCTTGTTGGATTGTTCATCTGAAATAAACTCATCAATGTAGGCGATAAACGGATCTCCTAGTTCGTGGGAAGCCTTTAGCAGTTCATAACACGCTTCCAAATCTGCAACTACGATATCAGGATATTTACCCGTATTCTCTACATAGTATTTCCATTGCTCGGTAATCGAACCTTCCTTTTCATCGTCGTCTTGCTTGTAGACTTGTTTCCACTTGGAAGGGAAGCACCTCTTGTATGGACGAAGCAATACTTTTGCAACATTATTATCATCTCGAATCAAGGCGCTCATCCAAAGATGAATATCATCGCCAAGAAGTGCGGTACAAGCAATATCCTGATTGACAAGCTCGTTGGAACAAGCAAATAGAACCGTCTTTTGTCGCCTCATTTTGCAAATCTTTTGAGCCAATGGAACTGCCAAAAAAGATTTACCAGTACCCGTAGGCATTTGATTGCCCATTAGAATCGGTTCGTCAAGGGTAATGGCATTGGTAATCTTGTCCAACAGTTCTGTTTGCTCTTTATAAAGAGTAATCGACTTTTTGCGTTTATCGGCAGTAGACTCAATCAGCAAGACTGGATTTTGGAAAAGCAGAGTATACATGGACTCATTAATCTTGGCATTCATTGATTCACGCAAAGTCATAATGCCCTGATGCAAAGCTGGAATGGTGACCAATATATCTGATTCTGCGTCAATAATACGATTGAGACTGATAATCGCATCCAAAAGAATCAGAGAGTCAATGTTTGGCTTTTGAGCCACATAAAAATTCCAAATCACAATCATAATTACAAAAGTGATCTCCAATGAAAAATTCGTAGTCAGCGGGCGAAGAAACTTGTCGAAGCGAATGTTGAGCAAATCTTTTTTTATAATATCCTTTTCTACTTGGTTCATAATTTCTTCTTTTTTAGAAGGAGCCTTCTTGCCACCTCCGCCTCCCTTTTTCTTTTTATCTTGTGTTGGTGTAGCCGCCGCTACGGTAAATATTTGCTTCAAATCTGGAAAAAGTCCCAAGAGAACATCCAGGACAAGATCTCCCTTTTTCCAGTACTTGTCTCGTTCCTTGGTCTTGTCCATATAAGTGCTTTGAATAAGATGATGAAGTTTTTCCCAATTATCGGGCTTATTTTCAATAGTTTTCCAGTGGAATCCTTGTTTTGCGTTCATTTTTAAAATCTGTGGTTTATATAATAAATCTGTAAATTTTAAAAAGTTAGTTGATCAATTTTTAATTACAAGTTTAATGACAAGAAATAATTTAAGAAATTTCTGAAAGTATCAATTTTTAGATTTTTTCGGTAAAAGAAAATGCGGGAGTTTTTTCAAGCAAATTATCACTTTTGTGGATAATCGCATTGGTTCGCGTTGAAGTCAAAAATTCGTTCCATAATCGTAAAAATTCAGTGGAATCTTTGGTTTCAATATATTTGGACTTGTAATTTTCAACAAAGGAAATGGTCTGCTTATTTTTTTTAAACATTATAATTTTGTATTGAAATGCCTTTTGCAAATCATAAAACAAAATGATATCTTTGCCATCTTGTAATAATAAATGATAAAACTGTTCAAAGAAATGCGTACTCTGTGGAGATATAATAATTGTAGGATGAATAAGAACAATAATATCAAAATCATCCACAAGTTCCATACAGTCTAAAAATAATTTAGGCTCTGGTAATGTGTAACCGGATATAAATTGTAATTTTTTGAAAAATCCCGTATCTTGTGCTTTTTTATAGAGAGGAGGTTTTTTTTGCACATCATAAGTAACAAAAACAATATCTTCGACATGAAACTGACAAGGTCTCATATATTTGGCAATACTTGTAGGTAAAATCTTTTTCAAATTATGGTAAAATTCTCCGCCATAATGATAGGAAAACATGTCAATGTCCACTTGATTATTATGATAAAAAGGCTGTTGTAACATTTTTTGATACAGATTTTCATCTTTGTCAATTTTATCAATATAATCCATACAATCCTCAAAATTATCAAAATCATTAACATTGACAAAACTTTTTGTATTAAAATACTTTTTAATGTCGGGAGCGCCATAATAGATGGGTATACTTCTTTTAACCATCGGAACCCACAACTTTTCACTAATATAACCATCTATCGGCTGATTTTCAAAACTTATTACAAATTTATACTTGTTGTAAATATCAATATTATTTTGCCACCAGCCGTTTTTTGAATAGGAGGTGTTATAACATCTACCCAAATTGTCAACTCTTCCAGGAAATCGTTTGCACATTTTATAGTAAAATTGTTTTCGCTTAATCACTCCCAAATATCTCTCTTGACAATTAGAATACATGAAACAACAAAATTTCTTCTTTGGTGATACAACTTCGTCTTTCAGTTTTATAAGCACAGTAGGATCAACACCCACTTGTTTAAAACTATATACAAAATAAGGTAACAATATGTAGGGAGTATTTGCTGGTAAATCTGGTTTCGCTTTGGTAGTAATAATTACATCCGCTTCAATATTTTTCAATGGATTTGGCTCACCATCAATAACAATTATAAATCGACCTTGTAGTTTTTTCTTCCATTTCGACATGTCTTTTTCTGGATGTTGTGTATGATAAGTTACAATATATCCAATTTTATCGGTATCAAAATCACCAACAAATAACTGTTTATGATGCGTATTGACAAAAACATCTGCATTTGATAAATTACATAAAATTAATGGTTCTTTAACGGAATATAAACGATAAGATATATATAAAATTACAATCAATATCAAAGTTAAACATATTATTGTACAACCTGGCATTTTTTATTTTTATAAATTTTTAATTTTTTTATTAATAGATATGACTAGTTATTTTATTGAATGGAACAAGACAGACAGTGGAAATATTAATGCAAATAGTTTGTCTCTATTTTATAACGGTTTTGCACCTGTAAATCTAATCCAATCGCAAATCGGGTTTGTTCAAGAACAAAGATACAATTTGTGTGGTGAATGCGTAGACGGATCCTTTTTGTCTACTTCCACTTTTCCACCCAACATTTTTAGTAATACTTTATCTTATAGTCCTTTATATACTTGTAATTTTGAACAAGGTAAATTTTATTATCCCATCATTACCAACGACTTTTTAATTGGAAATCAAAACTATTCTTACCCTTTACAATTGTACAAGTATTATTTAGAGGTATCTGTTTGCCAAAAAATGTTTTATTATATTAGTACTTATTATATTTTAATTGATCCAGAATCGGGAACAGAATATGACCTTATATTGTTCTATCGACATGAAGTAAATCCTTGTAATCCGCCAATTAATTATAATTGGTCATTGGTTAAAATTCTTTATGCAGTTTCCAGTAATAGCTATACCAAGGTTGAAACATCCTTTTGTAGTATAAATACTTTAATTAGTACTTTATTTACAACTTTGGATCAACAAAAAACTTGTCAATTAATTGCCAAACCACTACAATTCCACTTTTTAACTCATTACATTTATCGTTTTGGATCAAATTATGGGTTGAATGGTTCAATCCCTTCGAATAATGGTCTCGTCGATACTTGTCAAAATCAATGTGAAAGTGGCTGTGAAAGCTGTCATTAAACAAGTTAATTACAAGTTTAGAATAAGTTGACGAATGTTTCCATTGGCGAAAACAATTAATTTGGAACCATTGTTTGAAGTGTATACCCCAGGAACATTATCATAATTACTTTTAAACACATTGGTATTAAAAGTTGTGGTGAGAAGGTTTTTGTCTAAATTTCTGACGGACGAAACGCTAATAGTTACATTGTTGCGAATCAAGTCAGAACTTGGGGCTTCATCTATAGAATTGATTGTGAAAAAGATACGATACGCTCTTTGACGAGTATCGTATGCGGTCAGAATTGCACTTCCGACGAATCCTTTAGAATTTCCAACCACTTCTCCAGTAGTGGTGAAACTGTTTAAAAAGTCAATTTTGTTGAAAGTCAAGTTAAGGGTGTTGTTGTTATTATTACAAGAACAAGTCATTATCTAATGATGGACAATATTTTGTAAAATTTGATCGAGTTTGATACGATCTTTTTCCTTCTTCATTTCAATTTCTTGCATCACTTCCAAATTGCCAATCGGATGACAAATCATGACTTCTTCTGGAAAGTTTTTTCGAAGTGAACCCACTTCATAAATATGCATTAACCCGGAACAATACCCATGGAATCCTTGCTCGCATAACCAATTGGCAAAAATAAAATCATTTTTAATAATACTATTTCTTACCAATGCATTAAATTGTATAGGATCTTGACTCCTGATGATTTTTTGAAAACATTTTTCCTTGTTGGAAATCTTTAATTCCAAGATTTTTGATAAAAACATGGATTTAATGACTGGATAAACCTTTGCATCAGAAACAAAGGTTTCACGAAGAATTTTATTTACATTTTCCAAATCATCCAATCGAAACAATTTTAAAGCCTGATTGGTTTTATAAATCGACAATAAGCCTTTTTGATTGGTTGGTAAATATTGATTTGCATTGCCTATTTCCAAGGCAAAATAAGTTGGTCGATCTTGTATGGAATTGTGTTTTTTTGAACCACGAAATAATAGAGTATTTGTAGGAACTATGCTCATTATTAGACAATTCTTAGTATCAACTTGATTTTGTCTCCAATCTTGTGGAATTATTTTTCCAAGGGTTCTTTTACAGCTTTTATAAAAGCCAATCACCATTGTTGCCAATACTTTGTTACCTTTTGTTCTCCCTGAAACAATTTTCTTGGAAAAATCGTGCAAATTTTTTTTATAAAACACTGGCAAGACATCAAAATTTAATTGTGACGGTTCACTACAAAATATATCAAGTTTGTCCATGCTATTTATTTTTTACAAAATTTTGTAAAAAAAATATTGTATAAAAAGACAAAATGTCAACAAAACAACAAGCATACTGCATTACAATTTTAATATTGTCCATTGTCCATTTATTACTCTCTCTATTTGTCGCTTTTTCCTATTGTAAAAAAGACTCTGTGGTAGTTGCATTTGCAATTATTTCAAGTGCTGTCAACTTGGTAATCTTGATATTGGCTGCAATCACTCTACACATGTTTCGTAAAGAAAAGTATTTCAATTTATTATCAGGGACACCTTGTTCATCATCATTTCCCGGATGCAGTTGCACATGCCCAGCCCATAGTAATAATTGCAAATGTAAATAATTGAAAAATTTTTTTTTTTCCTTACATAAAAATCATGCACCATCAAAAACCAACCAAAGAACAAGCCTACTGCATTACTATTTTAGTATTGGCCATCGTTCATTTATTACTTTCTTTACTTGTAGCTTTTGCTTATTCTAAAAAGGACGCTGTCGTCTTTGCATTTGCACTCGTTTCTAGTGCCGTCAATTTGGTCATCTTGATCCTTGCTGCACTTACCCTACACAATCTGCCCAAATCGATGAAAAAACCTTAAGCACTATCAGCGGTGCTAGTCCAACTTTTCGAGCTGGAGCAATACTTCCAGACATTATCTTTATTCCATACATAGTCTGCCCAGCTTTTGTCCGAATTGTCGGAACACTGCTGCCAAACCTCGACCAGCTTTATACTCCTTTGCTTGTAGGCCTTTTTTGCAAGGTAAGCATCCCAGCTCTTATCCGACTTGTCCGAGCACTCCTGCCAGACTGACACCTTGGGAGCCTGCAGAGCCTCCTTCTCGGCGATCGTGAGCTTGTCGGGATTCTTGTTCTTGGCTGAATGGGCAAGATTTTTCCTATTGTGGGAGACGGCCGATGACAGTGCAAAAGAGAGCATTCTTTTGCCCGCGTGCGACACAACCTTTGTTTGTGAATCCATCTGTGGAAAATATAATATAAAAAAAGAATTAGTTTTTATTTCAAAAAAATGGAAATAAAAAGTCGAATTCAAGGTTGTCTGAAATTTTGCAGAAAAATAAAAAACCATCATTTTTTTCACCACAACCGACATGTAATAAAAATGAAAATGCTATTTGATTGTGATGCGTGTCAACAAAAAAAATCGATTGTGATTTGGAAAAAAATCTTGCCACAAGCCGGGTATATTTGTGATGATTGTTGGCTTTGTATTTTTAAACGATTAAAGCAATTGCACTTACGAAACTTGTGCAAGGACAAAAGTCGCCGTAATTGATAAATCATCATTATAAGGAAATACTTTGGTATATCCATCAAATTGTGAATCTGCCTGTGTTAAACTTTCATCATCCGTACACACTTTTGTAGAATTAAATGATTGTTCTTCGACATTTATCTCGAATTTTTTGGAATATTTAATCAAAGTTCCATTTGGCAAATAAACTGAAAATCTTAAATTTTCTGCTAAATTTAATTTCATACTAACCACTTGAGCTGAACGAACGACAACAAATTTAATTATATCTGGTGATCTTATATTGGCAATTGCGCACATGAAAGTGGATGAATTCGCGAATGGATTGTTAGACCAAATCGTCCCAATATTGTTGGTACCGCTTCGTCCATCAACATTGGTACTTGTAATATTACCAAATGAAACCAATACATATGGATAATCAGCAAGTAAAAATTTCGTTCCACAAATAGGCAAATTGGGAAGCGTTATACTAGACAGTCGAACTTTGTAGCAGGATTGAACAGTATTCGATAAAGGCATCGCTAGATTTGGATAAAAGGAAAAATATTGTATGCACCCTATTCGGTTATAAATTAGTTGTGAATCTAAATTAATAAAAATATCATCAAGATTCAAAAATGGTGGATTCTCCATATAGATAATATCATATTGAACTTTGGTAATGACCGAATAAAAAGGTACGGCGAGGAAAAAATTGACAAAATATACCATGAAATTTTTGTGATCTAGGAATTGTGCATTACTGTTTACTTTGACACAGAAAGAAGTCGCAGTGCAAAGAATTGTTAAGATTTGACTAGGATCACCAATTTTTTCAAATTTGTATTCATTATAGGTAGAAATATCATTTCCAGGATTTTGCACAATATAGATTATTTCATCTCGTAAAATTTTATAAACTTGCAAAACCATTTTTCGAGGGCCTCCATTAAATAATGCATTCTTATTAATTACAAAATAATCATCTTGATGTTGAAACACTGGATCTAAACTACTTCCATAAATACTTTGAAAAAGATCTCCGACTTGTACTTGGCTAGTTAAAAAATTGCTGGATACTACTTTGAAATCTTTCAAACCAATGGGAAACATGTCCAATACAGTAAAGGAAATATTCGTGACTCGTTCTTTGGAGGGTCTGTTATTTAGTACAATGATATAATCTCCCACAGAAACTGTATAAGCAATACCATTTTTATTTGAAATTGGATTAAATGTAATATTTCGAAAAGGCTTATCAACCGACAATATATTTGTTTCCAAACCAGTCGTTAAATTAAAAATCGCTGAATTGTTGTCAATACCATCATTTAAATAATAGCCAACATTGGGTATTTGATTAAAAATAGAATATCCATTAATCAACAAATTATTTCCCAAAGTCAGGGAAGGATTAATAATGACGCAATTACCTGTCGTATCACTGGTAATGGAATTCTTTAGAACTAGAGTAAATTGATCACCAGTACGAAAACTCATGGTGACCGCAGAGGAATATTTTGTAACTGTGTCTTGAACAATGTATCCAATAAAATAATTTTGCGATGTCGTAGAGTAAACATGCATATAGCATTGCAGATTGGGTACTTGACATATATTGATAACAATCGAATTATTCGAATAGTTGGTATAGGGAATGATTGGTGAATTTTTAAAAAAATAAAATGAAAAAATGACTTGATTATCAGTCAAAAAGCAACCACGACCGTCGTATAATATTGTATTGGGTGGTGGGGTTCCATTAATCTCAATTGTATAACTGGAAGGATTCGGGTATAAAGCTCGATTTCTAAAATTTGAATCTAAATGTATAATCATATGTTTTGTAATAATGAATTTCTTTTTTAAACCCGTTGAATTTTTTAAAAATATTTTAGAAATTAAAATGATGCAAACCTACACCGGTAATAATTGGATGTCTCCTTTTGGTACGCAGATTAATTGTATTAATTCAATTGATGCAGAGTGTAAAAGGGGGCTGACATTAGAACAATGTATGAAAAAGTGTGAAGATAGCGATCAATGTAATGTAGGATATTTTATTGAAACGGATCGACCTGGAGCCAATCAACCTAGTTACTGTGTGCCTTTGTCAAGTTATTCTTGGGGAAATCAAAATATTTTTGATATTTTGTTTAGTAATCAAAATCCAACGAATCTTTCAACAACGCACGGTATTAAATATACTTTATTTTATAATGATAAGAAGTTTATTCCTACCAATAACTTGCCATCGAATTATGACAAATTTCTATTTTCAATGTCTAATATATATCTCAAATATGGTTCACGAAGGCCGCGATATATGACAGAAAGTCTGCGTTTTGTAAGAGATAAAAAGGACGCGCTTGTCATCAAAGTTACCAAGGTTGACCGTGTTTTTGTAACCACGGGAATTCGATTAACCAAAGATACAAATATTTGCTTTTTTCAATATAATTTCTTGGTTGTGTTACAGGTAACGAAAGAAAATAAAATAATTTGGGAGTCTGTACAACCTTTAAAGACTATATTTCAAATTTTGGATAAAGATAAAAAAAAATCGACAAGCTTTTTAAATTCGAATGAAAAAATTTATTTAAAGCATGAAAACATGTTTCTGTGTGTAAAAAATAATAAATTAGCATTGTCAAAAAAAGCTCCAAAACATCTTTGGCAGTTAGAAATTGTCAATGTTCAAGATCCGAATAAAGGTAGAAAAATTTATTCAAGAACGAATGATTTTTATTGTAGAAATTTTGAATGCAAGAAACCAATTGTTCCCTTGAAAAGAAATTATGTTTGGATTGTCGCAATTGTCTTGATGATATTACTTATTCTAACGGGATTGATCTTATTACTGATGCGAACAGCGCAAGGATTGTAAGAACAAGTAAAAAACTTAATATACATATAAATACAATTTTGATAAAATTCGATTTTTTGCTTGGTCCTTCTAACAATTTTGCAATTGGATTGATATTAGATTGAATATAAATGTTTCGTAGTTCCAACTTGTCAACATTATGATATACACACTCCAATAAGGAAGGATAATCTGTTGCGCTATCACTTGGTACACAAATATTTTCTGCATTTGGTTTCCAATATAATTCTTTTGGTTTTTCTTTAAAAACATAGATAAAAATATACCGACTTGGAATTTTAATGTCATAAAAAGGTACATCTTGATTCTTTTTAAACGGTAAAAAATTCATATAATCATTGTCAGAATCATTTGCTGATACATCATCAACTAAAACAACATCTTGTATGACACGCAAACGATTTCTTTTTATACACAACAAATTGGTTCCGGGTATTGAATATTGGTAAGTCAAGAAACTAAAACCTTGATAGGTTTGATGGATATCCAATTCAACGGGAACATTTACAATAGAAAAAACACCAACCGTATTGAACGGATATTTCAAATTGTGAAATAAATAAAGCCACGAAAATCCTCTGGACAAATTATTGACATAGCGTGGATTAAATACCCAAATTGTTTGTCGTAGTTTAAAATCTTTTTTAATTTGAGCGTATTGATCATCAGGGACTTCACTTTCTGAATCCACATAATGATCATAAAATTCATATTCATCAGGTTTGGTGGTGTACAATTTTGGTGGTTGGATTCTAAATAATTTCTTCTCCTTGAATTCCCATATCTGTACAGGAAAATAAACGGAATAATTTATAATGTCCATGTTGATTTATAAATTATAAATTTATTTGAAAATTTTCTATGATGAAATTATAATCCCAAACTATGTCGTGTTACTAGACCCCTTTGTAATTGTTCGTCGGATTTTTTACGATCCGTGTTTAATTGTTCAACCCAGCTTTCATATCTTTTTATGCTTGATATTTGTTGTGTTGGAATTTGTCCGCGTTTGGTCGATTGTGGACAATACTTTTCCAATCGATCCCTAAAAACTCTGTTTGCAGGCTGATTGATCCAAGTCATTATACTCGAGACCACTTGTGGACCAATAACACTTGGAATTGTTTCCAAATTCATTTGATCCTCTTGTATTGTTTGGACTAATCTTTCAATACAACTAAAATAATCTGGAAATGAAATTGTAGAATCTTGTAGAATTGTGGATCCAATCTTACTTTTCCATAATATAAATTCTTTATTTCGACTGTCAAAAGTTTCTCTGTAAGTTGGTGCATTTGACATTACACTATTAAAATATTGTTTGAAAAAACTTGGAGTCTTTGAAGTACCTAATAATTTGGTTGGAGACTCTACTTTCAATACCAAACTGATGAAAAGTTTGATCAAGCTGACAGGAATAATATTTTTTTCCCAAACGATACTTTGAAACTCTTGCCATTCAATAATATCACTTGCTTTTATTAATAAATATAAAAGTGTCCACATCCAACAATACTGGTTTTGTCCATCAGATCCTAAAATAATGGAATCTGCAACAAATTTTAAATTTTGTTTTTTAAAGGTTGCAATCGAATACAAATTTGGATAACTTAATTCACCTCCAGTAATTTCAAATGAATAAAAATCGAGAATCGATGTTGATGCTTGGAAATAATAATCGATTTTAAAGCTTGTAGATTCTGGAATTGTAAAACATTTGTGTAAAAGCTGTTTAAATGTGTCTATATAATCAGACTCAATCTCGGCGCCTGTATATTTCATCATACTATCGTACATGTATATTTTATCATCTTTTACATAAACTCCGCAATAATGACCAAAACCAATACGATCATCTTGATAAGATAGAATGATGAATGTATTATTGGATAAAACTGTTTTGCTGGTACATTCTACAAAGACACCTGATTTGAACATTTTTTTTTCCAAGGTTTCACCATCATCTCGAACGCTTAGCTGAATATAATAAATCTTATTTTCTCTCGATTTTGTCGCAATTTGTGCGGCAACCAATGTAAAAATACTATCATCAAGATGAGGACAATCTTTCCATACTTTGGTAATCATTTTCGTTGCACTGTCAGGATACAAACTACTAATATGATGAGTGCTATATATTGAATACAAATCTGCAAAATCCAAATATTTTTCATCTGTGGGTATAAATTGTTGTTGTTGCTGTAATGGAATAGGTAAATATTCTTGCATTTTTTATTTTAATTTTTTATAATATTTAAAATTCATTTTTCAAATATTAAAATACCAAAACCAATTGTTCTCAACGACTATATAACAACAGCAAAATTGTTAACAACTTTTAAAATTTCATTTATAAAAAGACAATGAAATTACAAAGACTTTTTTCCAAAGATGAACTATTATGGGACCATCTCTACACACATGATATCGAACAATTTTATGAGTACCAGAAAACACCGTGGGCACAAGGCGGGTCTGGGGATGTGTTTTTGTTATCGGACAATCGATTATGTAAACGAGAAAAATTGTACACGGGTCCTTCACCGTATAACAATGATAGTTTTTATGTGAAAGGCCACAAGATTTTTTACATCAAAGAAAGTTTTTTATTAGAGGCTCTTATCATGGAGACTTTACAACCGATTTCTCCGATAGTACCGCAAGTATATCAATATAAATTTGGACAATTGAAAAACAAGACATGGGTTTCTGTACTGATTATGGAAAGAATAGACGGAGATAATTACCCTCCGACACCTTTTACTATAGATATTATGAAATCCTTATGGATACCTTTTTTTAAAAACTTGAACAAATTATACAAAGATTATTCATTTATCCACGGCGACTTGATATTTCGTAATATGAAGATCAGACATGGTAAAGTTGTGCTTATTGATTTTGGTTTATCCAGCATGATGATAAAAAACAGCTTTTTTTGCCGTTATCATAGTTTCAAACGATGCATCGAGCAATTCCTGAACGATGACATTATGATTGCACAAATTAATAGGATGTCGAAACTGGATTGCCATCATATCCTTAAATTTGTACAGAAACATCGACAGGGAGTAGATATTTGCGCCGTGTTGGGACGATTTATAAATAAATTGCCATCACCAATTGCTAAAATACTGCACTCATGCATCGGAGGACGGACTTATAAGGGTCAACAAACCACCATGTCGTACGTGCCTTTCCCGATGTCCTATTCCCGCGAGGTCATTACTTATGACCAAATTATTACGCTGTTAAGTTAATCATCAAGATCACAATTCTGTCTGTCGAATAAGTGCATTTTTGAAAAGAAATTTTTAATAATAAAATATTCATTTTCTCAAATATTAAAAATGCCTAGACCTAATTTAAAACTGTCGTTGAATAAACCAAGTGTAGCTACTGTACCCGTCAAAAAAGATTTTTTTCATCCTTTTAGCAAGCAAGAATTATTAGCATTTTTGCCTCCTGGTACAAAAGATCCATCCTTGTATCCACATTTGCTTGGTCAATCTTCACAACAACAATTAACGGTTGATCAAAAAGTACTCATTCTTGATTATTTATTCAAAAAAGAGTTTACAACGGCAACTCTAAAAACTTTGCTTCGAAGAGGTGGGTCTGGAGGCGGTGGTATCTACATGGGACAACAAAATAAAAAGGTCATGAAAGTCATTGCAAATCAACAATCTTTTGATGCTGAAAAAAAGGCTGCTGAATTACTAATGACATTAGATCCATCGTTACCGTTGCCAAGTGTCAAAGCAATTTATCCATCCGTTCAAGCAATTATTTATGAAAACAAATTTAAAAATCCGATTGTTTTAGATACATACTTACAAACTGTGCCTGAAGAGGATAAATTACAATTAACAAGAAATCTAATCGATGCATTGCAAAGACTTCACGAGGCAGGTGTTTATCACGGAGATATTAAAGCATCTAATATTATTGTCAATCCGGAAAACTTGGATATTCAATTTATTGATATTGGAAGTATGGCAAGTCGTACTTCTACACAACGCATTTATGATTTAAACAAGACAACAATTTCTTTATTACCACCTCCTTTGAGTCAACATCGACAAATGGCTCAATTACACAACTCGTGTACTTTTGATGAAAAAGTAAAATTAGACAATTACGCCTTGTATTTGATTTTAAAGGATTTGGTACCAATCAATCAACAATTAGCCAGATTTCAGAAACAAGGACAACAAGCTGCGAAAAAAATTGTAGCGCAAATTCAAAAAGTTGGTTTTTAATCGCGCTCAAAAAATTGATGCCTAGTTTTTTTTTATTCTGGAGGGCGGTAGAAGGTCCAAATATAATAAAAAAAATACTAATTTTTTCATTTCACAGCATGTCCAATCAAATTTTTATCAGGAATCTGCTTTCAATACACGCCAAGTGTGCCATCAAGGACTCAAAATATTGGGATGTAAAATTGCAAGATGGAGAAGTTACAATCAACACGACGACCGAGAATTTATGTATCGAAACAAAAGACGGTTATCAAATTACAATGAAACCGATGAGCGGTTATCAAGGCTTTATTAACGGCTATGTAAAGATCCCCAGCCATACCCATTTGATGGACTGGGTACGAGAAAACCCATC
>Ga0164294_10001794_pt1 | contig 19624 bp, 15 predicted proteins | sample GEODES005metaG_FD_111479 | JGI IMG/M metagenome (GOLD analysis project Ga0164294, IMG submission 111479) | Oligotrophic lake water microbial communities from Sparkling Lake, Wisconsin, USA - GEODES005 metaG | ecosystem: Environmental > Aquatic > Freshwater > Lake | place: USA: Sparkling Lake...
AAAAAAGAATCGCTGATGTTGCATCACTATTTCAACCACCAAAGACAAATAGAATGCGATTGGGTATGGGGAGCTTACATGTTTTTTCCAAGCAAAATACTAGAGCAATTGCCAGGTGGAAAGTTGGCAGAAGATTTTTTCATGTATTGTGAAGACACACTTTGGTGTTGGCAGATAAAACAATTGGGATACACCATCCATTTTATTCCAGATGCGAAGGTGATACATGTTCACAAAGGAAGCAGCAGCAGTAAGAATAAGTCGCATTTTCAACAAATGGGAATTAAGAATCACGCAATATTCATGCGAAAAATTTACCCAGATTGGAGGTGGACTGTTTTCAACATTATATACAAAAGCAAACAGGCACTTATTGCGCTCATTAAAAAGTGAAAAATCATTTTTTTAATGGGGAAATTATCCTAGAAATGATGAAAGCAAAAACCATAAATACCTTAGAAAGAACACCCACTTTCAATATAAAATGAGGCACAAAAGATTGTAAAAAAATCATTTGATGCAGTTTATAGGGCACCTTTTCTGAATATCCAATGGCATGAATATCTGAAAGTTTTTTTATCTTGAAATTCCTCAACATCCGCCACCATCCATCGTAAACAAGGATGTTGTTGAAAATTATTGGAGATTTTTTCTCGAGCATTAAAAGGCTTTCCCTCAGCTGGACTTCTGCCACGCCAAAAGTGTATTTGGTGACTTGAGCCTCATTGATACCAACATTAATCAACGACTGATTTAAGTAGCACCAAGATGATTCTTGAATGTATCGGCAATAAAAATCGATGTCCACAACATATTTCATTGAACGATCGTATTCAATGGCATTTTTCTTACATAAAATTACGCTGGGTGGACCTATAACATTTCTTGAAATCAGTATTTCAGGATTTTGTTTCAGCGCAGATTCCCAAAAAGGAGACAGAAACATTGGTTGGTAATGATCATTCCCCGCATGTACATTTGTATAAGCAGAGAAGAAAAAATCAACACCAGGATTTTTTTCAATAGCTTCAGCAAAACGAAGTAAACTGTCTTTGTCCGAAAACCAATCATCATCATGCATCAGTTTAATCCATTCAAAAGAGGATTTTCGGGTGGCTTCATTCCAATTTTCAGGGGTATTTAGGTTGCTCTGATTTTTAAAATACTGAATAGGCAAAATTGATGTATATGAAGAGCAAAGGGCTTCAATTGAGTTATCAGGACTATCATCCGTAACGATTACTTCAAAATTTTTGTATGTTTGTATGGATACAGAATCAAGTAATCTTTTAATATAATCTGTCCGTTTATAGGCTGGTATACAAATTGAAATACTGGGTAACATTCAAAAGATTTGTACAAATTTAAGCAAATGAAGTTAGCTGGCACAGTCATATTATTCTATCCTCCGGAGAATATTTTTGCCCATATAGCAACCTATATTCATGAAATTGAAGTGCTTTATATTTTCGACAATACACCTCAAAACACAATTAGTATACCTAATGAGATAAAAGACAAATGCCGTTATCTGCATTCAGGAGAAAATGAGGGTATTGCAAAAAAGTTGAACGATGCCATGAATATTGCCGCAAATGAAGGATTTGATTACTTATTAACAATGGATCAGGATTCTTTTTTTGGGAGTGGAGACCTGGAAAAATACAAGAGAATTGTTAGCGAGCATGTTCATAGAAACAACATATCGATGTTTGGCATGCGGTATTATGAATTGAAGAATCATGAAAATTTAAATCCGTCATTCAATAAATTGCTAATCACATCTGGAGCCATCATCAACCTCAAGATTAATAAAATAATTGGCGGATTTAATGAGAAACTTTTTATTGATGGGGTTGATACAGACTACTGTTTGCAAACATTTGCAAAGGGATATCAAACTTTATTGGTGAATGAATTCTCGTTGAAGCACCAACTTGGAGAAGAAAAAAAAGTAATGACGCCACTTCTAAAATCAACAATCAGAAAATTTCACAATCCAACCCGATTATACTATATTGTAAGGAATCATTTATACTTGAGGGCAAAATACCCAACACAACATCAATATTTAAAAAATAAAATTGTATTAAACGAAATAAAAAATTGCCTTTTCTATGCAGAAGATTTCGTGAATTATTTGAAAGCCATTTTGTTGGCAGTTAAACATTTCAGAAAAGGGGTTTTTGGAAAAATAAATTAAAAATATGGCAACAACATCCATCATTGAACTTAAAAATATACTTGAAAAAAAGTTTAGAAAATATTTCCCTAAGAGAATTCCAAAATATCGTTTCTACATTAACAAGTTAAAAGGGTTATCTGGAATAGAAATCGGCGGGCCCAGTCTCGCATTCACCAAGCAGGGTTTTTTACCAATCTACCAACACATTGAAAGCTTAGACGGATGTAATTTCAGTTCAAATACCATTTGGGAGGGTCAAATTGAAGCAGGGAGAACCTATCATTATGAAAATAAGGTAGGTCATCAATATATTTTAGATGGATCAGCGTTGACTGAAATCAAAGACGAGCAATACGATTTTTTGTTGTCATGCCACAACTTAGAACACATTGCAAATCCAATAAAAGCATTAAAAGAATGGAGAAGGGTGTTGAAACCCCATGGATATTTATTGATGATATTGCCACACAAAGACAAAACATTTGACCACCAAAGGCCAATAACAACATTAGATCACATCTTAGCTGACTATCACCATGAAACACCGGAAACTGACAGTACACATTTTGAGGAAGTTTTGAAATACCATGATATCACAAGAGATGCTGGCGTAGAAACCTACCAAGATTTGGCAGAAAGAACAGCAAAAAATATTGAAAATAGATGCGTTCATCACCATGTTTTCAACAGCGCATTGGCTGCACAAATTGTGGACCATGTAGGATTTAAGATTATCAACCTGACTCCCTTTTCTCCGTGTCATATAATTGTGTTAGCACAGAAAAATGAAAACAAAACAAATGATAATGAAATTTATACAACTCCTTCATTAGGAGGTTATGCAAAAAGTTGTTTCCCGAGTGATAGAAAAGACTAACAATCAAAATTAAAATTCATGACATTACTAATAAAAGGTATTTTTTATAGATTAAGAAAAATGCTTAATTCCCCATACAGAAAAGTTGGAATTGGATTTATAGAAGAAAAAAGAATAAAACATACCCGAAATAACAAAACCAAATCTGTAAACATACATAACTATCCAGTCAATTATGTTGATGATGGGTCATTTATACTTTCTCTGGAAGAAATCTTTTTTACAGAAATTTACAAGTTGGATGTAGAGAAAAACAAAAACTTGAAAATTATAGATTGTGGCTCCAACATAGGATTAAGTTTATTATACTTCAAGTTAAATTATAGCAATAGTGAAGTAATTGCATTTGAACCTGACCAAGAAAATTATAAACTTTTAAAGCAAAACACAGACAATTGGAATTTCAATAAAATTACACTGCACCAAGCTGCTATTTGGACAGAAAATGGAGACATTGCTTTTTCAAATACTGGAAACCTAGGAGGGAAAATAGAGAGTACATCGAATTCTGGACAAGGGATAAGCAAAGTGAAATCTGTAAGGCTTAAAGATTTACTAATTGAAAAAATTGATTTGCTAAAAATAGATATCGAAGGTGCAGAATATGAGGTTATTAAGGATTGTAAAGACAGTTTACATTTTATTTCTAACCTATTCATTGAATATCATGGCAAATTCACAGACGGCTCAAAATTAACAGAGCTATTAGATATACTAAACATAAGCGGATTCGGATACTATATTAAAGAAGCAGCAGATATTTATCCAAATCCTTTTGTAAGAAATAGGCAAAACTATCCTTACGAAATTCAATTAAACATATTTGCGTTTAGAAAGTGAAACCAAGATTTGAGTCTTCACTAATTGAATAAAAAACGAATGATATTATAAAAAGTTCTAGTTTTCATTTGAATGTTATTCAATTGAAACTTTAGCGAAATTGTATTTCCTTTGATGATTATTAATTTTTGAAGTTTCTTAACATCGTTTGATGATCTTTATCAGGGATTTTACCTTTCAACCATGATATAAAATTAGGCTTGGGCTCATAATCAACGATGGTAGATTCTCCTTTCATAGCATGGAAAGGAGCCTCTCGCTTTTTCTTTTCAAAAACAATGATGCTGTCATAAAAAGAAATGCAGTTGATGTTTTTTCTTATGTCTTCAGCAACCTTGAATTTTCTTGGCGTAAAATGACCATCATACAAAGCATCAATTAATATTTTAGAATACTCAATGATTGTACCACTTTTTTTAAACCCACCTCCAAAGTATCTCCAATAAGAGGTATGCGTGTCTTCAATTAAATAAGTGCCAGACTGCTTCAATTTATCGAATAAAATTTCAAAAGAAACAATTTGTTGGTTCATGGTATGACCTCCATCATCAATGATGATATCGAGTTCAGGCAGTTGATTGAAAACATTTTTTAAGAAAACAGGATCCTCTTGAGAGCCAATGAAAATCTTAACCCCATCCTCTTCAAACTTCTTACAGTCTTCGTTTATATCGATGGCGAATAAATTCAAGCCATCGCCAAAATATTTCTTCCAAAGTTGAATAGAGCCGCCATGAGAAATGCCAATCTCTAGAATATTTACTTTTTTGCCCTTGTAAACAGAAAAATATTTTTCGTAAATATCGAAATAATGATCCCACTTGTGTAGCAATCTTTCATTGTGCGCGTAAAACAGTTCCTTTAAAGTAGAATCCATAAAATATGTTGAATTTTATTGCCTTTTACCGAATGTAAAAATAAAATTGATATTAATCCTTTAAAGAAAAATATTGTAAATTATTTATTAGAAAATTTTTATACCAGATCACCCTAGCAATTCCAAAAAATGATTCATTCCTTGATGCTTTTCTATGCTAAGTGTATATGAGATATTGTTGTTGAAATATTTATCCAGGCTGTATTCAGGAAAATTCCATAAACTTGAAACAAGTTCTATACTTTCTATTCCAGATCTATTTGCTTCATTAAATAACGACAAAAATCTAGCCTCAATTTTTTTCTTAGCTACCCAAACAGCAAAAACAAATGGCAAACCTGTCATTTCTTTCCAACCAAAACCAAGATCAAATATAAAATTGAATTTGTTCCTGATCTTTAGTGCCCTGTCCCCTATCACCAAACCCGCTACATTCCCTTTAATCTGTTGGATATAGGTCTCATCAGACGCATGAACAAAATTGACCGCTTTTTTCCAATGGTGTTCAAACAAAATTTTACAAAGCATGACAGATGTTCTGGATTGATAATCTAGGATTACTGTCTCAATTTCATCCATAGGAACCTCGCTGAAAACCGCCACAGAAGCCACTTCTCCCTCGGTTCCGATGCAATAGTCTGACACAATATGATATTCACCTAGGCTAGGCAAGGCCCCAACAGGGATCAACCCAATATCTATTTCATCATTGCTTAAAAGCCTAACCAAGTTCGCAGGATAATCCAAAATCAAATTAATGTCATCCTTTAAAGAGCCATTTTCAAGTCCATATAACAATGGCTTGGTATTTAAATAACTCACTGCTCCTATCCTTATTTTCCTTTCCAATGATATTGATGTAATTTTGAGCGCAAGTTACACCAATTCAAATTTAAATGGAACTCAATACATTAACTGCTTTATCACCAATCGATGGACGTTATAGGACTCAACTTGACAACCTAGCCACTTATTTCTCAGAATTTGCCTTGATGCAATATAGATTAAGGGTGGAAGTAGAATATTTTATCGCCTTGGCGCAAAAAAAAATATTTGAATTAAAACCAACTGCAGCAACAAAATTAAGACAGGTTTATATTGATTTTACTCCTGAAACAGCTGTGTTAATCAAGGAAATAGAAAAAACTACGAATCACGATGTAAAGGCGCTTGAATACTATTTGAAAGATAAATTAGACGAGCTGCACTTGGGTGACTTGAAAGAGTATATACATTTCGGATTGACCTCTCAGGATGTGAATAATACCGCAGTGCCTTTGCTTTGGAAAGAATCGTTGGAAAACGAATATTACCCAGCCATAGCCAACCTTGTCATAGAACTCAGGAAACTCGCAAGCAGCTGGAAGAATATCCCTATGTTGGCCAGAACGCACGGACAGCCAGCATCTCCAACAAATCTTGGAAAGGAAATAATGGTATATGTTGAAAGAATTGAAGACCAATTGAACTTGCTAAACAATATACCCTATTCATGTAAATTTGGGGGCGCGACGGGAAATTTCAATGCACATGCTGTGGCATTTCCCGAGATTGATTGGATAAAATTCGGCAATGCCTTTTGCGATGCAAAATTGGGATTGCAGCGCCAGCAGTTCACCACACAAATTGAGCATTATGATTTTTTAGCAGCTCATTTTGATGGCATCAAGAGAATCAATACAATATTGACAGATTTTGCCAGGGATATATGGACTTATATCTCTATGGATTATTTCAAACAAAAAACCAAGGCTGGCGAAGTAGGATCATCTGCAATGCCGCACAAGGTGAACCCCATTGATTTTGAGAATGCAGAAGGAAACTTGGGATTGGCCAATGCGATATTTGAACATCTGTCCATCAAATTACCCGTTTCACGGTTGCAGCGCGATTTAACGGATTCAACGGTTTTGAGGAATATAGGTGTGCCATTCTCCCACACATTTATCGCATTAAAATCCATTTCAAAAGGAATAGGAAAATTGGTGTTGAATGAGGAAGCAATTAAAGCAGACCTCGACAGGAACTGGGCTGTGGTTGCAGAAGCCATTCAAACTATTCTTAGAAGAGAACATTACCCTAAACCTTATGAGGCATTAAAGGAGCTTACCAGGGGTAAATCTTCAATAACGAAAGATAGTATTCACGAATTTATCGATACGCTACAAGTAACAGCAACCATCAAAAAAGAACTTAAAAAGATTACACCGTTTAATTATGTAGGGGTGAGTCCGGAGTTTTAATAGTTGAAATTAGTTGAAATTAGTTGAAGAGGTTGAAGGGGTTGAAGAGGCCTTCGGCGGTTGAGGTTAGTTGAAGGGGTTGAAGAGGTTGAAGGGGTTGAAGAGGCCTTCGGCGGTTGAAGAAGTTGAAATGGTTGAAGTGAATCTTAAACCTCTTCAACCACTTCAACCCCTTCAACTAACCTCAACCCCAGGCTATTGATAAATACATGTATGTTTATTTTTTTCTTGCATCTTACATTTTCTTCGAGCCATAACTTACAGATGCTGCAACCAACAACGACAAGCTTCCATCTATCATAGTTGGTAAGAATAATAATATTGCACAAAAACCCGACGATCGAGAATTAAGTAAATTTTTACTATAGGTAATACAACAATAAATTTAATTTAGATAATTTTGCAGTCCTACATTATGCTTGAAATCTATCAATCACACCTTTATTTTGCCAATGCCCTGATAGCATTGGTCTTGTTGTTTGAATTGGTGATTAATTTCAAAAAACCGCTTACCCTCAAATTGCTTTTCCTTGGCTTTATTGGATCTATATTTATCCATAACTTGGCGTACCTTCTAAGCTTGGATTTTATAATCAGAGAGATTTGTAGAGTGTTAATCATCCTCATTGGAATTCACATCATTTATTTACTAAATGATTTCAAATTAAATAAGAACCTGATTGTATTAACCTTGTTCTCATTAATACTCTTCGTATTTAACTTGGTTACAGCTAAACTTATTCAACCCGTTAATGGTGACTTACTTTTTTGGGTTAGAAGAATAAACAGGATATTAAACTCATTGGGAATTTTGGCTTTGTTTATCATCACTTTTCAAAAAATGTTTACATCATTGGATGAAAAGAACCAATATTCGAAAAAAATTAAAAAATGGACCAAAATTACAATTACACTTGTAATAATAGCAATCCTAAACAACCTTTCCATCGTATTATTTCCATCGGGAGTATTCGTTTCCAAAATAATTTCATCACTCATTCAATTAACATGTTGCATATTGCTCGTTTTCAGACCTCCTTTTCTCAACAGAACTGAACTTTCCATAAGCTTGGGAAAAGGATTTAGAAAGACACTTGAAGACGAAGTAAATACTGATGAATTTATCAAAGAATTTTTCACAAATACGTATTATGCAAATAAAGAAATTACTGTAGATGATTTTGCATTGAAATTGAAAGTCCCTACAAAGACCTTGAATGACTTTATCTATGAAACAACCAAGATGAACTTTACAGATCTTGTTAACAAAAATAGGGTAGAATTTTATATCAACTTGGTTTCAAACAAGGATCACCAACAATATTCTGTCGAAGGGTTGGCTGAACTTGCTGGCTTTGGCTCTAGACAATCACTCTACAGAAATTTCAAAAAATTCCATGGTGGCAGTCCTTCTGATCTGATAAGGATGTATAAGTAAGAAAGACCTTTTTAGTTTAAGGCTTTTGGAGAAGTTGAAGAAGTTGAAATGGTTGAAATGGTTGAAATGGTTGAAGGGGTTGAAGGGGTTGAAGGGGTTGAAGTAGTTGAAGTGGTTGAAGTGGTTGAAGTGAATCTTAAACCTCTTCAACCACTTCAACCCCTTCAACTACTTCAACCCCTTCAACTAACTTCAACTAACCTCAACCCCAGTCTATTGATAAATACGTGAATGTTTACTTTTTCCTTGCATCATACATTTTCTTAGAGCCATAACTTACAGCAGCTGCAAGCAACAACGACAAGCCTCCATCTATCGGGACCATAGCGTCACTTGGGTCGGGCGGTTGTGCAAAAACCAAAAAAGGTACAGTGATCGCTGCAAATAAAATAAAGGATTTTAAAATTAGTACTTTCATTTACCTGTTTTAATTAATTTTTAATAATGCTGTTTAACAAACTGAGCCCCTCGCCCTTTACTTGAACCCTGTACATCCCTTTCGATATATTTGTATCAAATACCATGACTTGCACTGCTGTGCCACCTGGATGCTCTATAGTTTTGCTAAGCACTTGCTGTCCGTTAGCAGATGTTACAACAACTTGGTAAATACCTTTGCTTACATTGCTTAGCTTGATGTGGAAGTCATTGCCCTCTGCCGGGTTTGGATACACTTCCATCGATGGTTTGTTTTGATCCATGGTGATGATTGCGACTGGGCTAAACTTTTCTTTCCCAACTTGTGGAATAACCTTGATCCTATAGTAATTCGCTCCCATCAACGGATTGTTGTCAATCCAGCTGTAATTAGCCAATATAATTCCCTTGCCCAATGAAGCCACTGTGGCGAGTTTCACAAAAGTTCTTCCATCTGCTGAACGCTCTACATCAAACCTTTTTAGATCTTCATCTGTTTTAATTTGCCAATCTACCTGCACAGATTCATTCTTTTTGGTAGCACTAAGTTTGGTGATGCTGAAAGGCAATACCACAGCGCTTTTGAAGATGACCTTGAAGCGATCTTTTGAAGAAGTTCTAAGATCAGCAGTAACTGTGAATGGTACTAATGTTGGTTCGGTTAGACTAAGTGGAGTAAAGGTATTGTTGTAATTATCGAGGAGCGAGGGTTGAAGCAGTGGGCTGTCAAAATTATTTCCTTGGAACTGCAGTTCATAGTTCATCACTTTCATCGAACTCATGCTGATGGCAAGGGTATCGTTTTCAGTCATTTGCGAACGGCTTTCAATTGACAAGTTTTTACCGTTTCGCATGATAGAAATGTTCTCGTCCCAATTTGCTACTTCAACTGCATCATTGTTGTCTAACGCAGCACTGTATTGATCATCAAACAATGCCACAACCCCGTCTGTCAACCGCTTGTAACCACTCGCTTCTGTGTAATAAAGAGAGATGTTTAATGTTGGAATAAGATCAGCATTCTTGATCATCAAGGCTTTTTCGTTTTCCAAAAAGGTAACTTTGCCTTTTATTTTAGTTGATGCAATTTCAGACAATGTTTCATTTTTCATAAAAATATCAATATTGTTGTTTCCTGATACTTTGTGTGATTCTTGAATGGAAACAGTAGGCGTGCCTCCTCCATTTGATGTTATAAAAAATGCTTGTCCGCTTTGGATATAAGTTGTAGCCATTGAAGCTGGCGCTACAATTCCATTGTCTGTTATGGTTACGAAACCACCCCTGAAACCTAAATTTGGATTCCAGAAGGAATAGTAATTGTTGATATTGGTGCTGGCAGCATACACGGAAGCCCAATCAATGGCAGCTGCATAAGGATTGGTTATCAGGCTTATTCCGCCAGACGCAGCCGAAAGCGTGTTGGTGAAGCTGGTTACAGTTCCCTGAACGAGGGTGCCGGTTGCACGCAGTGTGGTGCTGCTGCTTGGAAGTTGCACAGGATTGGGAGCTACATTGGTATTGGAGAGTGACATGCTCATGGAACGATCTCCTCGAATGAACAAGAAGTAACCTGTTAAGGCACTCAATGTGTCAGTGGTGTTGGTTATTGAAGCATAAGCAGGTGTTACGCCGTTTGCTGTTAGATAAAGCGAAGCAGCATTGGAACCGCTGGCATCAAAACTATTGGCGTTGCCAGCAGGTCCTGTAATCTGAGTGCCAAAGCCTGGAAGGGCATTTGCATTTGTAGATGAAGTATTCATGTTTCCCTCCATCCAATTGGCTTTGATAGAAGTTGTCGTATTTACGGAAGGAGTCAACATTCTGTACCTTCTGCCAGTAGCGGGAATGTATCTCTCCACCGTTACATTCGTGGCATAGTTCAACGTACCTAGTATTTGTCCCAATTGAGCCGTACCTGTTGCATCAGATTTTATGGTTACAGATTTATAACCAAAGTCAACAACTCCGGTAGAAGCAATCGACAATGTTTTTCCTGGATTGATGGTTAGCATTCCTGTGCTGCTGAGGATGATAGATCCCTCTACGGTAAAGTCCACATCCATTTTAGGGTTCCCTGAATTGATGATAATGTCTTCTGCATTTATGGGTGTCAAACCAGTGGACCAGTTTGAGCCCAAGCTCCAATCTCCATCTCCTCCAACCCAAGTGATGGATGACGACATGGTGATAATAGCAGGCGAACTATTTTCAGCAGCGCAAACACCGTTTGTAACCACGGCAATAAAATAGGTTGTAGATGCCAGATTTGTGGCGGTATAGCTAGGCGAAGTGGAACTTGAAATATCACTGAATGTTATGTTATCTGAAGACGATTGCCATTGTATTGATCCTGTATATCCGCTAAGGGTCAGCACGGTATTATTTGTTCCTGCAACAACACTTCCTCCACCTATAATGGTGCCCGTGACAGATGATATGGTTGTGATAGTACCAGAAACGGTGCTTACATCAGTACCCAATGAGGTCGTAACCATACAATAGTAATAAGCTGTTCCATCACTTGAAGTTGGAGGCGTAAAACTGCTTGAGGTGGCACCATCAATCAAGGTGCCATCAACATTGCTGGCAGTGGGATTGCTGTACCATTGATAGGAAGGAGAAGAACCACTGGCCACCACACTCAACGAAGATGCTGTTGCACCTTGACAAAGATTTTGGCTGGCGGAAGAAGGTTGGGTTGTAATGACGATGATCCTGAGTGTGCCGCTGCTAGTAAAGGTATGGTAGGTATAGCCACCACCTTCAGTTATGGTGCCACCGGTAGCAATTCGAGAACCGGCATAGCGTATGATTACAATTCCCGAGCCCCCATTTCCACCTGTTAGCGTTGTGCCGGAAGATGCATCAGAATTAGCACCGCCACCACCGCCGCCGGTGTTGGGCGTGCCTGAATTCTCATAAGCGCTTCCACACCCAGCACCCGTGCAGCCACCACCGCCATTGCCGCCAACAGCGTTGGTGCTTTGCCCACTATATGAACCACCAGCGCCGCCGCCTGAAAAATAATATGTACCCCCGACATCTTGACCATACCCAACAATTGCACCCCAAGATGACAAAGAATTAGAGCCGATGCTACCGTTTACTGAATTTGTAGTTGCATAAGTGCCACCCTTGCCGCCGGCACCGGCTGCAGGTGTATTTACAGTAAGGCCACCTGTTCCACCTGAATTTGAAATTGCGTTTACACCCGGGTTTCCTCCAGCAGCAGATAGAATTGTTGCAACTCCTTTTACAACAAAAGAGGTACCACCACTTGTTTGTGCATTTCCGGAATTTGGAAGATTGGCGCCATAACCGCCTGCTCCAACAGTAACAGTTAATGAGCTATCAGTTGAAAGTTTACCAGAAAGTGAAGAAATTTTGCCCCCACTTCCGCCGCCGCCGCCATGGCTGTTGCTCCCAAAACTTTTTCCACCGCCACCGCCGCCACCAACGGCAAAAATACTCGCAGATATTTCATATCGCAAGGTAAATGCAGTAGAAGAAGACCTTGTGCCATATGGACTTGTAATGGATACTACGCCAGTGGTTCCGCTTCCCACAACAGCAGTGATGCTTGTTGCACTTACTACAGTAAAAGAGGATGCAGGAGTTCCTCCAAAACTAACAGCAGTTGAACCAGTAAATTTACTTCCTGTAATTGTAACGGTTGTTCCTGCCGGACCACTTGTGGGGGTAAAAGATGTTATGATGGGTTCATCGCCATTGTTCCTTCTCAAATTAATCTTACCGCCATTAGCTCCTGCAAAAGCTACTGATGACATGTCTGGCCTACCATCCAAGTCAAAGTCAGCCATTGCTAACCCATAAGCACCTGTTCCACTACCCCAAATTATGTTGGTAGCAAAACTCAACGAACCGCTCGTGCTGTTGTTTTTAAGGACACTTACCTGTCCTGAAGCTCCATTAGTAATTCCTCCATTTGTAGTCAGATCAGGCTTACCATCACCATTCAGGTCTTCGATAGCAATATACCTTGGAGACCAATATGTGCTGTAATCCACTTTATTTGCCAAGGTAATTGACCCGGAGACTGATGTATTCAAAAAAACAGAAGCACCTGTCGTGGTAGTTCCAGTTGTTCCTGAACTATTTGCTGTAGCAATATCCAATTTGCCATCCCCATCTAAATCACCCAGATCAATGTCCACTGCCGGTGATACAGCTGTTTTATCCACCTTTGCGGCAAAGCTTATTGAGCCGGCACTGGTGGTATTGCGCAAAACAGAAATGGTTGTGCTCCCTGAATTAGAAACGACAATATCTGGCACGCCATTTCCATCAATATCACCAATGGCTATCCCCTTGGGATTGGACCCAACAGTAAAATCTGACTTGGCAGCAAAAGATAAAGTGCCCGCGCTCATGGTATTTTTAAAAACAGAAACAGTTGTAGTTCCAGCATTTGCTACAGCAATATCCTGCAAACCATCTCCATTGAGATCGGCAATTACCAAATCATATGGAGTTGATCCTGTAGTCAAACTGATAGCAGCTGCAAAACTTAAGGAACCGATGGTTGATGTATTTCGAAAAACATGAACTGATGTCGATGATGAATTGGCAACAGCAATATCTGGTTTACCATCGCCAGTTAAGTCTCCGATGGCTATTCCCATCGGAGTGCCCCCTACTGCCTTGTCTATTCTGGCGGCAAAGGATGATGCATCAAGAACCCCTGAAGTTGCCTTATTCCGAAAAATTGAAATGGAATTACTTACACTGTTTCCAGCAATCATATCAATCTTGCCGTCCCCATCCAAATCAGCGGCGGCGAGTGGTATCGGATTGGTAACAACAAAAAAAGATACTCCTGTCAAATCAAATGATGTTGCTGAAATATTTCCTGAAAAAGTCATTTTAAAGGGCCTCAGGCTACTGCCAAGCAATCCTGTAGTGGTATTCAGCACTGTTATGTTTTCGTAAGTTGCTCCCAATGGAACAGTTGCTGTTAAACTAGTTGAAGAAGCACTGCTCACAGTTGCTTTTACTGCTCCAAAAAAAACGATGTTATTTGCAGCGGTTGTATTGAAACCAGTTCCTGTAATTGTAACAGCTGTGCCTGCAACCCCACTTGCAGGAGAAAAACTTGAGATAATTGGTTGTCCAATGGAATTAAAGAAAGACGTCAACAAAACAAGGAGGAAACCTATTTTTCTCATGATTAAAATTATTTGTCTAAAACATCTTTAAAACACTTGGATTTCATCTCAAAACAACATTTGCCAAGCTTTAATTCAACACATAAGATTTGATTGAAATATGCTTATCAATTAATTTTTACTAAGTACTTGCTTATTAGTTATTTGCGTGTTTATAAAATAACATGATTGTAGCTTATTGAACCAGAATTTTGCTTCAAAATCTATCCGGAATTATAATTCAGGAGAAGGTTGCGTGCAAAAGATGCTTTGCAAGGAAAAAAAATGGAAATTAAACCAGCACGTCCAGGGAGCAATGTAGGGTACCCTAAGAATTTTAAAAATATTTGGAAGGACTACAGCCTTTTTCTTTGTTGAAAGCTGCATAAAAAGTTGACTTGCTTTTGAAGCCTGCATGTTTAGCAATCGCCTCTAAAGTCATATGTTCTGAATTTATAATAAATTCTTTGATAAAAAAATCAACCCTATACTTATTTGTAAATTCCCTGAAATTCTTTTTTAGCCCCTGATTCAAAACAAAAGAGCAATGATGAGATGGAATGCCTAATTCCTCTGCCATAATTCCAATGCTAAAATCAGGATCGAGGTAAGGAGTCATTTCATCCATGTACTTGTAAATAATTTCAATGTAATTATCAATTTGAGTTCCTTCCAACAAGGATTGATCTTTTATTTGAGGACCAACAATTTCTTTCAATAATGGCTTAGGGGTAGTGATGCCTATTTGAAAAGGGATGCTATTCAGCCTTGTTGTTAAGTTACCATAAAGCACATTGGGAGATCGAATGATAAAAAAGATAAAAAATGAAGTAAAAAAACCAGAAATCACAAAAGCCTTGTTGTCATCAAAACCAGGGTCTGAATTAATGATATTGAACAGAATGAAAAAGCAAAAAAGAAATTGCATCAAGTTAGCAATACTAACAATAGACAGTAGTGTTAAAATCCAGTTTTTCGCATCTCTGTTTACAGGATTCGATTTATCCTTCAAAGCATAAATCAATATTTTCCAACAGAAAAATATGTATACAAGAAAGAGAATAGCCTTTATTTCAACAATAAGGATAAACAAATTCAATTCTGAATTGATCCAACTGAGTGTAACCCCATTCTTCTTCAGTAAAAATAAAATCGATTCAAGGGTTAAAATAAATATTGGGAATATAGCATGTAAGTAATCACTTTTACGCAATTTTGTTTCATCTCCTATGAAACAACGTAAGTATAGGTAAAAAAGTGACGGAGAGAAAAAAATTAGCAGTTGAGTAATAATTAAAGCCCACAAATCTTGACTAGAGAGGGGAGCCGTATTAAACAAATAAACAGCATTGTTTAAAGCCCTGATCATGAAAAGCAATCCCAATAATTTATTCAAAAGGATATTGCCTTTGCTGTAGGTAAAAAGATGTATTGCAAAAATAAATGCCAAGAAAGCACCGCCGTATGAGATAAAATCTAGATTCATTGTTGCGTAAAAAAGTAAAAAACCTTTTGGTGAGCAATTAATTTAAATAAATCTAACGACAATATTCAACAAAAAGAATTCATTTTTAAAAACACTTGAAAATCAATCATTTAATGTAAGCTGCACACAAAAATTGATGAAATAAGTAAATAAATTTTAATGTTAATCAATGATATTTTTTATTTTTGAGTATGTATGTCCAAATCCTTTCACATGCTTTTGCAGCCGTTGCCTTCTTGGCATTGATAATAAGCATTGATTTGTTGTTGAATTTCAAAAGACCCCTTACACTGAAATTATTGCTGTTTACCCTTTCTTTCTGCATTTTCACGGTTAACATATCACTACTTTTAAATTTACATTATTTCATAACAGAAATATCAAGAATCATTCTTATTATTTCATCTATTAATCTCTTAAGCGTTTTATATGCATACAGAATAAAAAAAGAGATAGTTTACCTCAGTTTAATTTTATTTTTTTTAGTAATTATTGCTTTGATTGGAGACAATTATGAAACAACACACCCTCAGGAACATTTGCGCTTGGGTGTTAATCTTATTAGAATAATCATTTTACTAATCTGTGTATATTTATTTACAAAACAACACATACTGTTGTTTAATTCTCTGAATGATAAAAGCATTTATTCAGCTAAGATTAAAAAATGGACAAGCTTAACCATTGTAATTCTTGGAGCAGGCGTACTTAATAATTTTGCATCGATTTTCTTAACTACACAAGATTATGTAATAAGAAGCAACAGTGTAATTATACACATGAGTATTTGTATATTTTTGTTTTATCGTCCAGACTTTTTAAATAGGACAGAACTTAGCATCATGCTAGGTAAATCTTTTAGAAAAAAAATTGAAGACAGCGTAACAGCAGATAATTTCATTTTTGAATTTCATACTTCCTCTTATTTTATCAATAAAGAAGCATCTCTAGAGGAATTGGCAAAAAAATTACAGATAGGTAAAGATGAGCTAAGTGCATATATTTACGAGACAACTAAAATGAGTTTTAGTGATTTAGTAAACAAAAGCAGGGTAGATTATTTTATTACATTGATAGAAAGCAATAATTATAACGATTACACTGTTGATGCGCTTTCTGAGCTAAGTGGATTTGGAACTAGACAATCTCTGCATAGAAATTTCAAGAAATTCCATGGGGGAAATCCTTCTGACCTCCTTAGGGCAAAAAGCTGATGAAGAAGGGCTTATGGAGGTTGAAGGGGTTGAAGTAGTTGAAGAGTTTAAGTTTAGAAAGTTTAGAAAGTTTAGAAAGTTTAGAAAGTTTAGAAAGTTTAGAAAGTTTTTGGATTGACAAATATTTCTTCAACCCCTTCAACTTCTTCAACCCTTTCAACTAAAATCAACCCCTTCAACTAACTGGCTGTTCCCTCGTCCCCTGTCCCTAGTCCCTCGTCCCTTTGCCTTTACTTATGTATCTCCGAAGTAAAATGAAACTTGATATCTGGGTTATTGACTATCTCGGTATTTAAGTACCATTCACTTTGCGCTAAATAAACAACATTTCCATCTTTATCCATAACAGTATTGCTGGTTTTAAACCTGGTGAATTCATCCAACTTGGCTTTGTTGTCTGCCGTTAACCAACACGCTTTATAAAAAGGCAATGAATTAAACTGTAAGGAAGCGCCATATTCTTTCAACAACCTATACTGTATTACTTCGAACTGAAGGTCTCCGACACAACCGATGATTTTTCTGTTTCCACTGTGCTGGGTAAACAACTGTGCTACACCCTCATCTGTTAGCTGATTGAGGCCTTTCTCCAATTGCTTTGTTTTCATAGGATCCTTGTTGATTACTTCTTTGAAAATTTCAGGCGAAAAACTTGGAATGCCCGAAAAATAAAAGTTTTCACCCTCGGTTAAGGTATCTCCTATTTTAAAATTACCTGTATCAAACAGTCCTACTACATCTCCTGCATAAGCTTCTTCAATCACATCCTTGTCGCGCGCAAGAAAGCTATAGGGATTACTGAACCTCACGTCTCTATCTAACCGAACATGGTGGTAAAACTTGTTACGTTCAAACTTGCCTGAACAAACGCGCAAAAACGCAATACGGTCGCGGTGCTTGGGATCTAGGTTTGCGTGAATTTTAAATATAAATCCACAGAACTTATCTTCCATTACATCGACCCTTCTCTCCGTTGTATCCCTGCTTTGGGGCTTTGGCGAAATTTGGATGAAAGTATCCAAGAGTTCTTTTACACCAAAATTATTAATGGCACTGCCAAAAAACACTGGTGCTTTTTGTCCCTTTAAATAAAGGTCATTGTCAAAATCTCCATAAACACCTTCTATTAATTCTGCATCTTCTCTCAATTGAGCGGCATCTTTTTCGCCCACCAGCCGATCCAAGGAGGGATCTTCTAAGTCATCAATTTGAACGTTATCTCTTTCAATAACCCGCTGGTTGGCATTAAAAAGTAATAAACTTTTGTCGTACAAGTTATACACCCCTTTGAAGTCCTTTCCAGAATTGATAGGCCAACTGAGGGGATGCAAGGATATCTTCAATTCTTTTTCAATTTCATCGAGCAGGTCAAATGGATTTTTACCGTCTCTGTCGAGCTTGTTGATAAATACAATTACGGGTGTATCTCGCATGCTACACACCTCCATTAGCTTTCTGGTTTGATCTTCCACACCCTTTACTGCATCTATCACCAATACCACACTGTCAACTGCTGTTAGGGTTCTATAGGTATCTTCTGCAAAATCTTTGTGACCGGGAGTATCTAATAAGTTGATCAAAGCTCCGTTGTACTCAAAGCTCATTACAGAGGTTGCCACGCTGATACCACGTTGGCGCTCTATCTCCATAAAGTCGCTCGTAGCATGCTTTTTGATTTTATTGCTTTTAACAGCACCTGCTGTTTGGATGGCACCACCAAAAAGCAAAAATTTCTCTGTTAATGTGGTTTTACCAGCATCCGGATGGGAAATAATTGCAAAGGTTCTTCTCTTATTTATTTCGTTTTCAAACTTCATTGTATCGTTTCAAAGTGTGCAAAGGTATGAAAGATATCAGATGATAAAGAATGGATGTTTAATAAGAAAAAACAGGCCGTTTGTCACGCTGAATTTCCCTTCACCATTTTTTGGGTTGAACATATTAGACTTCATTTATCTTTGCATCGACTTTCACTATAAAAAGTCAATACTAAGATGAGGAAAACGCTTGAAATACTTTTTACTACACTCAAACTAGCCATCCAAGAACTGGGCAAAAACAAGATGAGAACTTTTTTGTCTTTGTTTGGCGTAACAATCGGTATTTTCTGCATCATTGGGGTATTGTCTACCGTTAGTAGCCTAGAAAGAAACATCCAAGACGGTGTAAAGTCACTTGGTTCCAATACCATTTACATTGATAAATGGGATTATTCTGGCGGAGCTGATTATCCTTGGTGGAAATATGTAAACAGGCCTAGTCCGAAGTTGCTAGAAACAAAATTGTTGAGGGAGAAGATCAAGGCAGACATCAACATTGTGTATAATTTCACTACCCAGTCGTTTATACAGTTTGAAAACGACAAGTTAGACGGGATAAATTATCATGGAATCACAGAAGAATTTGATAAAATTCAGCCTATTGAAATTGCTTATGGACGCTATCTAACTCCAATGGAGTTCGAATTTGGAACAAACAGTGTTGTGATTGGGTATGAGAATGCTGAAAAATTATTTGGGAAAGCCGAGAAAGCGGTTGGACAAATAGTAGATCTTCGAAATAAAAAAGGAGTTATTGTTGGCGTCATCAAAAAACAAGGAAAAAATTTAGTTGGTGGTTGGGAGTTTGATCAAAGCATTGTGCTCTCATACAGGTTCATGAAACAAATGCTTTTCAATGAGCGTTTCAACAATCCAAAAATAATTGTGAAGGGACCAGAAAATATGAGCTCAGAAGCCCTTAAAGATGAGCTAAAGGGGGCGATGCGTTCAATCAGAAGACTCGGTCCAGTTGAAGAAGATGATTTTTCATTAAATGCCATCAGTGATTTTAGTGAGACGGTAAGCTCTTTGTTTGCCAATGTTAATTTAGGTGGGTGG
>Ga0164294_10001797_pt1 | contig 19599 bp, 15 predicted proteins | sample GEODES005metaG_FD_111479 | JGI IMG/M metagenome (GOLD analysis project Ga0164294, IMG submission 111479) | Oligotrophic lake water microbial communities from Sparkling Lake, Wisconsin, USA - GEODES005 metaG | ecosystem: Environmental > Aquatic > Freshwater > Lake | place: USA: Sparkling Lake...
AACTCACGCCGCAACTACGTGCTAGTAAATTGGCGGCGAGGGTGAGATGGAGTGTGGATGTTGATCCGATGGAGTTTTAGCACTGCATTAAGCTTGGTGATATTGCTTACTGTGTTCCCGTACCGCTGATAAAAATACTGCCGCGTTTTCTGGCGGCGTCCACTGCGTAATGCCGTGGCCCAAATTAAACACGTGGCCATGACCTTTGCCGTAGCTGGCTAAAATCGTTGCGACTTCTTTCTCAATCGCCTCGGGCGTGGACAGTAAAATCGCTGGGTCCATATTGCCTTGAAGCGCAACCTTGTTCCCAACGCGTTGACGCGCTTCCCCGATGCTCACAGTCCAGTCTAAGCCTAATGCATCTGCACCAATGTTAGCTTGCGCCTCAAGCCAGAGTGCACCGCCTTTGGTGAACACGATACTTGGCACCTTCTTGCCCTCGGCTGTCTTGGTGAGGCCATTGACAATCTTTTGCATGTAAGCGAGTGAGAACTCTTGGTAGGCGTTGTGTGAAAGTGCGCCGCCCCATGAGTCAAAAATCATCACGGCTTGTGCACCCGCTGCGATCTGCGCATTGAGATACAAAATCACCGTTTGCGCGGTCGTTTCGAGGATGTGATGCAACAAATCAGGACGAGCGTAAGCCATTTTCTTAATCGTTAAGAAGTCTGTACCCCCTTTACCTTCCACCATATAGGTGGCTAGGGTCCAAGGGCTACCAGAGAAGCCAATCAATGGCAGGCGACCCTCTAATGTCTTACGTATTTGGCTGACGGCATCGAATACGTATTGGAGCTTTTCCATGTCTGGCACTTCAAGTTTTTTGATATCCGCTTCTTGTTGTAGCGTACGCTCAAATTTTGGGCCTTCGCCTTCCTCAAAATAAAGACCTAAGCCCATTGCATCAGGCACGGTCAAGATGTCAGAGAATAGAATAGATGCATCGAGCAATGGATAGCGATCTAGTGGCTGCATCGTGACCTCTGTGGCGAAGTCAGGGTTTTTACAAAGCTGCAAAAAGCTGCCCGCCGTTTTACGACTCTCACGATACTCCGGCAAGTAGCGACCAGCTTGGCGCATCATCCAAACAGGGGTGTAGTCTGTTGGTTCGCGCATAAGGGCTTTGAGGAAGGTATCGTTTTTTAATGTCGTCATTTTGCTATCTATATCTAAATACTTCAGTGATGAAAAAAGGGTGCCTAGCACCCTTTTCTCTTACGCTAACTTAGCGAGGTAGATTTGAAGAGCCCATTAAGAACTCATCCACCGCTCGGGCGCACTGACGACCCTCACGGATTGCCCAAACCACGAGTGATTGACCGCGACGCATATCGCCAGCCGCAAATATTTTGGCTTTCGAGGTGGTGTAGCAACCCACGCCATCGGTCGTTGCTTTTGCATTGCCGCGCGCATCTTTTTCTACGCCAAACGCATCGAGTACCTTTTGCATGGGGCTTACAAACCCCATCGCCAGCAATACTAAGTCCGCTTTAATCGTGAATTCAGAGCCTGGCACTTCTTCCATTTTGCCGTTTTTCCACTCAACCTTAGCGCCTTTAAGTGCAGTGACCTTGCCATTCTCACCAATGATTTCTTTAGTGGTGATCGACCAGTCACGTTCACAGCCTTCTTCGTGCGAGCTTGAGGTACGGAGTTTAAGCGGCCAATTTGGCCATACCATATTCTTATTTTCTTTTTCTGGCGGTTGTGGCATCACCTCAAATTGCGTGATCGATACAGCGCCATGACGGTTAGAAGTGCCCACACAGTCAGAACCTGTATCGCCGCCACCAATCACCACCACATGCTTATTCGTTGCCATGATTTGGTTGGGCACAGTATCGCCAGCGACCACTTTATTTTGTGGGCGTAGGAAGTCCATCGCGAAATGCACACCATCAAGCTCGCGGCCTGTTACTGGCAAATCACGTGGGTTTTCAGCACCACCCGCTAAAATCACTGCATCGAAATCTTTGCTTAAATCTTCAGCACTGACGTTCTCGCCAACGATATGATTCACACGGAACTCAACGCCTTCAGCTTCCATTTGTTCAACACGGCGGTCGATATGGCTCTTCTCAAACTTGAAGTCAGGGATGCCGTAACGAAGCAAACCACCTACGCGCGTTTCTTTTTCAAACACGACAACATTGTGACCTGCACGCGCTAACTGCTGGGCTGCTGCCATGCCTGCAGGACCTGAGCCAACGATGGCAACTTTCTTACCTGTTTTTTGCGCTGGCGGTTGTGGAACCACCCAGTTATTTTCCCAAGCTTTATCAATAATCGCGTGCTCAATAGATTTAATGCCTACTGCATCATCATTAATATTGAGTGTACATGCTGCCTCACAAGGGGCTGGGCAGATACGACCAGTAAACTCTGGGAAGTTGTTGGTTGAGTGCAACACATCAATCGCACCCTTCCAGTCTTGTTGATACACCAAATCATTCCAATCAGGAATGATGTTGTTGACTGGACAGCCTGTTGTACAAAAAGGAATCCCGCAGTCCATACAGCGTGCGCCTTGGACCTTCGCTTGATCATCAGTTAAATGAAGTACAAATTCTTTGTAGTTCTTAACGCGATCAGTGACTGGTAGATTAGCCTCTGAAAGACGTTCAAATTCCATAAAGCCAGTAACTTTACCCATGATTATGCAGCCTCCTTCTTGGCAGCAGCGAGCTCATTAAGCGCGCGTTTGTATTCATTTGGCATCACTTTTATAAATTTGCTTCTCGCATTTTCCCAGTCCGCACGAAGCGCCTGCGCACGTTCACTGCCTGTGTATGCGATATGCTTATCAATTAATGCCAGGAGTGTTGTTTCATCTGCTTGGTTCAAGTGGTTGATGCTACCCGGCGTAAAGGTTGAAGCCACTGCAACTTTTTCAAGTGAAACCATGGCCATGTTGCAACGCTTGTTGAACATGCCATCTTCGTCATAAACGTAAGCAACGCCGCCTGACATACCAGCAGCAAAGTTAAGACCAGTTTGACCGAGTACAACAACAGTACCGCCCGTCATGTATTCACAGCCGTGGTTACCAACGCCCTCAACTACTGCGCTTGCGCCAGAATTACGCACGCAGAAGCGTTCGCCTGCCACACCTCGGAAATAGCTTTCACCTGTGGTTGCACCAAACATCACAGTATTACCAGCAATCACATTTTCATGTGCGACACCGCGGAATGCAACAGGTGGTTTGATGACGATGCGGCCGCCACATAAGCCTTTGCCGACGTAGTCATTGCCTTCACCCGTCAATTCAATACTAATGCCGTGCGCTAAGAATGCTGCAAAACTCTGACCCGCTGTGCCTTTCAGCTTGATGCTGATGGTGTCATCAGGTAAGCCAGCATTCCCGTAAATCGTTGCGACTTGGTTAGACAGCATAGTGCCAAACGTACGGTTGGTGTTAGTGATTGGCAAATCAATGGTGACCTTTTCGCCTTTTTCTAGGGCTGGTTTTGCAAGTGCAATCACTTGATTATCAAGTGCATTTTTTAAGCCATGGTCTTGAACATCGTTGTTAAACAATGAAACAGATTGATCCACTTTTGGTTGGTGGAATATCTTGCTGAAATCAAGACCAGCTAGCTTCCAATGGTCGATCCCCTTTTGCATATCGAGCAAATCAGCACGGCCGATCAAATCGTTGAATTTTCGGATCCCCATTTCAGCCATCAACTCACGCACCTCTTCAGCGATGAAGAAGAAGTAGTTCACAACGTGTTCAGGCTGACCTGTAAAGCGTTTACGGAGTTCAGGATCTTGTGTTGCAACGCCAACTGGGCAGGTGTTGAGATGGCATTTACGCATCATGATGCAGCCCTCAACGACAAGCGGCGCAGTCGCAAAACCGAATTCATCAGCACCCAATAGTGCGCCAATCAATACGTCGCGGCCCGTTTTCATTTGACCATCAACTTGCAATTTGATGCGGCCACGCAGCTGGTTAAGCACCAGCGTTTGTTGTGTTTCAGCCAGACCGAGCTCCCAAGGGGTGCCCGCATGCTTGATCGATGAAATTGGCGATGCGCCAGTGCCGCCGTCATGACCAGCCACAACGATGTGGTCTGATTTTGCTTTAGCAACGCCGGCTGCGACAGTTCCAATACCAGTTTCTGATACCAATTTCACTGAGATATCAGCTTTTGGATTCGCATTTTTTAAGTCGTGAATCAACTGCGCCAAGTCTTCAATAGAGTAAATGTCATGGTGTGGTGGCGGTGAGATCAAGCCAACGCCAGGCACTGAGAAACGAAGTTGGGCAATATAAGGGCTCACCTTATGGCCAGGTAACTGACCGCCCTCACCAGGTTTTGCACCTTGTGCCATCTTGATTTGGATTTGGTCAGCGTTTGCTAAGTACTCAGCAGTCACACCGAAACGACCCGAAGCAACTTGCTTAATTTTTGAGCGCATCGAGTCACCCGCTTGAAGCGGAATGTCTCTTTCAATCAAGCTTGCGCCAATAACCTCAGCCATTGAACTTGCTTTAGCCACAGGGATAAAGCGTTTTGGATCTTCGCCGCCCTCACCCGTATTTGATTTACCACCGATGCGGTTCATCGCAATCGCTAATGTGGCATGCGCTTCTGTTGAAATAGAACCTAAAGACATCGCGCCCGTCGCAAAGCGTTTAACAATCTCTTTTGCTGATTCAACTTCTTCAAGTGGAACCGGTGCGCCAGCAGATTTGATTTCAAACAAGCTACGCAAAGTCATGTGACGACTGCTTTGGTCGTTGATCAGTTTTGCATACTCTTTGTATGTGCTTGCTTCACCAGTCCGCGTTGCATGTTGGAGTTTCGCAATCGAGTCTGGTGTCCACATGTGCTCTTCACCACGAATACGGTATGCATACTCACCGCCCGCATCTAAAGCGTTCGCCAAAACAGGGTCATCCCCGAATGCAGCTTTGTGAAGATTGAAGCTTTCTGTTGAAACTTCTTCTAAGCCTATGCCTTCGATGTGGGTGGCTGTGCCAGTAAAGTACTTCTGAATGAACGGTGTATTTAAGCCAATTGCTTCAAAGATTTGCGCGCCACAGTAAGATTGGTAAGTTGAAATACCCATCTTAGACATGACTTTGTGCAAGCCTTTGCTAATGGCTTTAATAAAGTTTTTATTCGCTTCGTAGGTGTCACCTTTGACCATGTCTGCGATGGTTTGGAAGGCTAGCCAAGGGCAAACAGCCTCAGCACCGTAACCGCCAAGCAAAGCGAAGTGATGGACTTCACGTGCAGAACCCGTATCAACCACTAAACCGGTACTGGTTCTGAGGCCTGCGCGAACTAATGACTGATGCGTTGCTGATGTGGCTAATAATGCTGGGATCGCTAAGCGGTCTTTGCTGATTGCGCGATCTGAAAGAATCAATAAATTGTAGCCATCACGCACAGCTTTGCTGGCAGCAATACAGATTGCTTCAACGGCGGCGCCCATGCCTGCGGTGCCTTCTGAGACTGGATAAGTCATATCCAATGTTAACGCGCGGTATTGGTTTTCAGTGAGCGTATCAATGGCTCGGAGTTGTTCTAATTCCACTAGCGTTAGAACAGGCTGGCTAGCCTCTAAACGCATTGGTGGGTTAGTCTCATCAATCGCCAACAGGTTTGGTTTCGGTCCGATAAACGTGACCAGCGACATCACTAATTCTTCACGAATTGGGTCAATGGGTGGATTGGTCACTTGTGCGAACAACTGTTTGAAGTAGTTGTAAATAATTTTTGGTTTGTTCGATAGCACAGACAACGCGCTGTCGTTACCCATAGAGCCTGAAGCCTCTTCGCCGTTCGCAATCATAGGTTGCATAACGAACTTCACATCTTCTTGCGTATAACCAAATGCTTGTTGCGTATCCAGCAAGCTGCTCGCCATGGATGACTGAGCATCAATCTTGGGTAGGTCTGCTAAAGAGTAGCGTGTTTTTTCAATCCAAGCTTTATAAGGCTTAGCTTCAGCAAGACTCTTTTTGATTTCAGCATCATCAATGATGCGGCCTTCTTCAAGATTAATCAGCAACATTTTGCCTGGTTGCAAGCGCCATTTCTTGATTATTTTTTCTTCTGGGAATGTCAAAACGCCCATTTCAGAGGCCATCATAACATGGTCGTCATCTGTTAATAAATAACGTGCTGGGCGTAAGCCGTTACGGTCAAGTGTTGCACCAATCGTGGTGCCATCAGTAAATGCAACAGCCGCTGGACCATCCCATGGTTCCATTAATGCTGCGTGATATTCGTAGAACGCGCGACGATCATCGTCCATGAGTTTATTTGCGCTCTCGTTAGACCAGGCTTCTGGAATGAGCATCATCATCGCGTGTGGCAATGAATAGCCACCAGCGACCAATAACTCAAGTGCATTATCAAATGCTGCTGAGTCAGACTGGCCTTCCACAATGAGTGGCCATAGCTTTTCTAAATCCTCACCCATCAATGCTGAGCGCATTGACTCATGACGGGCTGCCATCCAATTGATATTGCCTTGCACAGTGTTGATTTCACCATTGTGGGCGATCATGCGGAATGGGTGCGCTAAGTCCCAAGCTGGGAAAGTGTTGGTTGAGAAGCGTTGATGCACAAGCGCCAATGCTGAAACCATGTCTTCATCTTGCAGATCTTTGTAATAAATACCCACTTCATTAGCAAGTAACATGCCTTTGTAGATGATGGTTTTTGATGACAAAGATGGAAAATAAAATTGTGCGGAATCTTCTAGTTTAAGCGCACGTACTTCATGTTCGATCCGTTTGCGAATTACAAACAATTTGCGCTCGAAAGTATTTTGGTCGGCAACGTTTTCACCGCGACCAATAAATACTTGGCGCATCACTGGCTCAACATCTTTCGCTGCTTGCGCGATGTTACTGTTGTCGCGAGGCACATCTCGCCAGCCTAGTAATGTTTGAGCTTCTTCGTGGATGATGCGAGCAACAATAGACTCACATGCTTCACGGCCGTTTTTAGTTTGGGGTAGAAATGCGGTACCGCAAGCATAGCTGCCAACTGCAGGAAGGTTAATGCCAAGCTTGGTTGCTTCTTTGCGCATAAAAGCATCTGGCATTTGAATCAAAATGCCGGCGCCGTCGCCCAATTTTGGGTCGTAACCAGTCGCTCCACGGTGCGTTAAGTTTGCGAGAATTTGCAAACCTTGCTGCACGATTTGGTGGCTCTTTTTGCCTTTTATGTGCGCAACAAAACCAAGACCACAGGCATCGCGTTCGTTAGAAGGACTATATAAACCTTGCTGCTCTGGCATTCCGCTGCCCATTTCCTATCCCTCGTCAGTACTGATAAAAACGGACACCAAATCGAGGGTTTTGGTGTCCGCTAACCCCGTCCTTGCTGGATTTTTATCAGAAAAAATTAATAAAAATTAGCACACGGGCAAATGTAAATTAATCCGCATCGTTAACATGCCTGCCCCATTTACTTAAAACGAAGCGACCCACACGACATATTTAGCGGTGAAACCTTGTAATTCTATATACATTAATGCTCTGCTTCAACCTCCATGTGCATGTGAGGCTTAGCTTTTGCATAATATTAAGTAAGTTATTTTGCAGTTTTCATCGTCACAAAAACTTTTTTAGCTGCTGCGATAGTTGCATCAATGTCTGCATCACTATGTGCTGCAGAAATAAACCCAGCTTCAAAGGCTGACGGTGCAAGGTAAAACCCTGCATCTAACATTGCATGAAAGAACTGGTTGAATGCTTCTTTATCTGACATCATCACCTCATCAAAACTGTTAGGCACATTCTCACTGAAGTAAAGACCAAACATCCCGCCCACGGATTGCGCGCTAAAAGAAATGCCGACTTCTTTTGCGGCCTTGCTGAGTCCATCGACTAAGCGTTTTGCGCTCGCTGTTAGTTTTTCATGAAAGCCTGGCGCCTGAATCAACTCCAATGTTTTCATGCCAGCGGCTACCGCGACAGGGTTCCCTGACAGGGTGCCTGCTTGATAAACAGGGCCAACTGGTGCTAAGCATTGCATGATGTCTGCGCGACCACCAAAAGCGCCAACCGGTAAGCCACCACCAATCACTTTTCCAAGCGTCGTGAGATCTGGCTTAACATTGTAGAGCGCTTGTGCGCCGCCAAGTGCCACGCGGAAACCTGTCATCACTTCATCAAATATCAACACAGCGCCATGCTTGGTACATTGCTCACGCAGGGCTTCTAAAAAGCCTTTGCTGGGCACAATCAAATTCATATTGCCGGCCACTGGTTCGACAATCACACAGGCAATTTCGTTGCCAATTTCTTTAAATAGGTTTTCAAGACCGGCAATGTCGTTGTAATTGAGCGTCAGCGTATGGGCAGCCACTTCAGGGGGCACGCCAGCAGAGCTTGGTGTACCAAAAGTGAGCAGACCAGATCCAGCTTTTACCAATAATGCGTCAGCATGTCCATGGTAGCAGCCTTCAAACTTCACAATCTTGCTACGACCAGTAAATCCTCGAGCAACACGAATCGCACTCATCGTTGCTTCTGTCCCTGAGCTAACAAGGCGCAGCTGTTCCATACTTGGTACAAGTTTGCTGACCATTTCAGCCATGTCTAATTCACGTGCCGTAGGCGCACCAAATGAAAGGCTATTCACGGCGACTTCTTGCACCGTTTTAATGACTTCCGGATGGGCGTGCCCTAAAATCATCGGACCCCAAGATCCAATGTAATCGGTATATTCCTTGCCATCCTCGTCCCACAATTTTGAGCCTAAACCACGCTTAAAAAATATTGGGGTGCCGCCCACAGAGCGGAAAGCACGAACGGGTGAATTAACGCCCCCAGGAATAAATTTTTGTGATTTTTCAAAAAGTTGTTGATTACGTGATGTCATAATGGATATGCCCAGTGGCTTTAAAAAATGATGAAAATTGTTGTGCGCAAGGCGCAATTTCTTGAATGTCTCGATTAAATAACTCACCTATCACCGCAACAGCAGAAGCGCCTGCGGTAACGACACTACCAACATTTTCTAGTGTAATGCCGCCAATGGCAACACAGGGCACATCTAAAGTTTGGGCTAGGGTAAACAAATTAAGTTCTGTGCGTGGTGCATTTGGTTTCGTGTTAGATGGAAAACATGCGCCAAAAGCAACATAGCTGGCACCAAGTTCTGCCGCTTTTTGGGCGCGAGCAAAATCACCGTAACAGGAAACCCCCAAAATTTTATCTGGCCCTATTTGCGATCTTGCAGCTGCAATGTCGCCATCATCGCCGCCAATATGAACGCCATCTGCATCAAGGGCTAGGCAAAGCTCAATATGGTCGTTAATGATGAAAGGGATTTTATGTTTGCCACAAACTGCTAATAAAGCGCTTGCTTGTGTCATCCGTAAAGTATCTTGAGCAATTTTATTGCGGTATTGAATCACTCGGGCACCACCTAAAATGCTCGCTTCAACCATCTTACAAAGTTGCTCGGTATTTTCTGAGTCTGGGGTGATGGCATATAGGCCATGAATCTTGACGCTATTGAACATCGTGCTTCTGACTACTCTTCCTCGTCGTCGCGTGCCCAGAACATGCGATCAGGAATATATTGGCCCATGCCAGGACGAAAGCCTGCTTTGAGTGTTTGCCAAGTATATTCTTGGGCTTCAAGGATGGCTTCTTCCATGCTCAAACCATGTGCAATGCAAGCCGCAATTGCTGAAGTGAGTGTGCAACCAGAACCATGATAGCTTCCTGGCAAGCGCTCCCAGTTATAGGCTTTAATCAGCCCGCTTTCACCATAAAGCGTATTAACAACTTCGTGTGAGCGCTCATGGGTGCCAGTGATTAAAACATACTCACAGCCAATGTCTAAAAGGCGCTGTGCGCTTTCGTCCAATGAGGCATTTTCTGCCTCATCAGAGTCATCGTTATAAAAAGCTAAACGACGCGCCTCAATACTGTTCGGTGTAATTAAAGTTGCTTGCGGGAAAAGCAAATCAATCATTGCCGCTTGAACATTATCGTTAGCCAGTTCATCTCCACGCCCTGAAGAAAGCACTGGATCAATCAGCAATGGGGTGTCTGGGTAATCTGCCATAATTTCGGCGATGACGGCGACATTTTCAACGCTACCCATCATGCCTATCTTAAACGCCATGACCTGCATGTCTTCTAAGATGGTGCGAGCCTGTTCATTAATCCAGTCCGCATCAAAAATCATTACATTTTCAACGCCCACGGTGTCTTGCACAGTAATGCCTGTCACCACAGAAAGTGGGTGGCAACCAATGCTAGCAAAAGTCAGAATGTCTGCCTGCAAGCCAGCTCCACTACTAGGGTCTGTGGCAGCAAAAGTCATTACTGATGGTGGCATGAGATTTTTCATGGTGTGTAAATTGGCGTGAAACGCACGTTAAAACTGAATACCGTATTCTAGCTTAAAACCGAGGGGCGAATTGAGAAACAAGGATTTTCGACTGGATGATATTTGGAGCGGGTGACGGGAATCGAACTCGCTTATCGTTCTTGGGAAGCTGGTGACCCACAATAATTTAAAACGAGTGTGGAAAAACTATAGGCGACGATAGCCGCCACGATAAAAACAATAAAAAATGAAAATATCACATCACTCAAAAAATGTGCGCCATTCATCATTCTAGTTAAGCCGACTAAACCACCTAAAATAAGCCCGCTGTTCAACCAAGTTTTACGGCGACTCACAAAAAACCCGACACACAATGCGAAACCTGCCGCCGCATGCCCACTAGTAAAAGAACAATTATGCTTGCATTGATCCGAAATAATCCATGCTGGGGTGAATTGATGTTTACCATCAAACTCCTGTAAGGTCCGCGGACGGGCTCGCCCCCAATGTTCTTTAGCAACTCCATTCACAGCTATTAATGGACCAGCCAGTAAACTCAACATCACAATAGCGGCATAAAAGGCCCTAGCATTCTTTTTGAGCATGAGTAACACGAAAGTGATAATACTGATAAATAATGCCAGCCTTGAAATAACATCTACCGTTTTATATATAAACTCCAAAAATGCAGATTGCGCCAACCAAAAACCTGAATAATTTGTAGCGGGAATTCTTAATTTCTCATCATAAAACCAATGGCTTGCTATTAAATCAAGTTGTGAAAAATTTACAAAAAGAATACCCAAAAGTATGCAAATTGGCACACTTATTTTTAACGCTTGTAAGCTACGGGCCTTAGTAAATTTTGAAAAAGCAATAAGCTCTGCTGACATTAAGGATAACCTCTAAAATTTCGCACCTCGAAAGCATAGGCATTGCGACTTGTGCCACCAATATTAATGGCAGACAAGGCAGGTGCTTGAATTTGCAGTACATCCTCAAATGAGGCTTTTAACATTGCGATTTCTGATTCGGCTGGCTGGTTTGTCAATATAAGTAGCATCGTGCCGCTCGCCTTTTGATTTGCATTAGCTAAATCATAAAACCAATTATAGTGATTATCCTTATGCCTTGAAGGGTTCCAAGACAAAGGTGGATAAGCTTCAGGGTATGCGTAAGTTGATAACTCCGCAAGCAAGTATCTATCGTCCGTTATTACGCGCATCGGTTTAGTGTGAAGGTATGACTTTGTCCAAAGTGCAACTTCCTTCCAGCCTTCTAATTTTCGCAAAGGGTTTAATTTCGCAACCCTTAATTCCGCCGATGACGCTAGCCAATGTGGAACTGCAATCATAAAAATAGTACACAGCAATCCAAACACGATTGAGGCGAAAACCAATTTTTTCACGATTGCCTCACTCACATATTGCCTTATTCTCAACACCCAAAAACTAGCCACTAAAATGCTACCTGAAACATAAGCAACCACCGCCCAATTGCTAAACGCGCGACTCATAAAAGCTTGGAATAGGATTAAAAAAAGCATAGGCCAAGTAAAAATCCGCAAACATTGCACAGCTTGAATCTCTTTTTGTGGCAAATTGAACTTCGCCTTTTTTAGCAAACTAGCGAGAATTAAAGATAAAAACGTCAACGGGCCAAACACTATAAACTGTGCCAAAAAAAAGCTTAAAAACTCAACAACAGCCTTTTTGAATTCCCAAGCACCCGAGGTAGCCGAATTCAGATGAGAAATCTCGATATGGTGTTCTAGCGTTGGGAAGCCAGTACTGATATTCCATAAAATATTGGGCGAAAATACTAAAAGCGCAATCAATAACGAAAACAATGCCTTAAGATTTAATTTGCTATCTTTACTTCGCTCTAATTGATAGAGCGCTATGCCAGCACTAATAATAAACATCAGCATTGCATACTTAGTGAGGCTGCCTAAACCTACTGCGATACCGCAAACGCACCAAGGCCACCAAACATTTGGGTTTTTAATTGCAAAAACAAAGCTAAAAAATGCGATTGACCACCACATCAGCAACCAAGCGTCAGTCGTAGCAACCAAGCTATAAAAGCCGACGAATGGCAATGTAATAAAAATCAGGCCACTTAGCAGGGCAATTGCATATTCCTCAAATAACTGCCAAGCACTTGCCATGATAAAAAGACTGGCAATAAACAGTGCAGGAGCTTGCAACATGCGCGTGCAACCTTCTACTTGATGAATATTCAATGTCGAACATACTGTTTGTCCAACACCAAGTATCCAGGCGATAAAGGGTGGCTTGGAATAATATCCAGCTGAAAAACTTCTCGCCCAGCCTGCATATTGCGCTTCGTCTACTTGTAGCGAGTAAGGAGACCAGAACACGGAAATCAAACGCAATATCGTCAAAATTGCCATCGCAATTAATAAAACGCGAAGTTGCTTTTGGCTTATCTTTTGTTCTATAAGGTGCAATTTACTCAACAAAATACTTCCTATAATCCTAAATTATGAAATAAACCGTGATTAGCGAGCACTCAGTGACAATGCTAAGTTCTGCAACAGAAAAAGTTCAAACGATTGGTGGTTTAATATTTATGTATCTCTTTCTTGTTCTTGGAGCGGGTGACGGGAATCGAACCCGCGTATCGAGCTTGGGAAGCTAGCGTTCTACCATTGAACTACACCCGCAATTGACAACCCAGGCTATTTTACCAATTTTGTGCCAAGAGCGCCGTATTTATTGGGTTTGCCAAAAGGTGTGCAAACTACGTAAAATAGACCAATAATTTTGAAAATACATGCCGCTTATTTCCGGGCAGTTTCTGACGAGTATTCAATTGATTCAAATTACGATTAACGGAAACCCTAAAACTTTTGATGCAGACATCAATACGCTGGCAGCGTTAGTTGAAAAGCTCGGTTTGGTTGGCAAGCGTCTCGCGATCGAGCGAAATGGTGAGATTGTTCCTAAGAGTACATTTGCTGAAGTGCCTTTGCAAACTGGGGATAAGTTAGAAATTGTAGGTGCAGTCGGTGGCGGTTAAAAGCCCAGCGGTTAAGGACGGTTAATAGAAATGAGCATGAACACATTAAATATTGCAGGCAAATCATATAGCTCACGCTTATTGGTGGGTACGGGTAAATATAAAGACTTTACTGAAACGCGTGCGGCAATTGATGCCAGCGGCGCTGAAATTGTGACGGTAGCGATTCGCCGTACCAATATTGGTCAAAATGCTGGCGAGCCCTCTTTGCTTGATTACTTGCCACCTGAAGAGTTTACGTATTTGCCAAATACAGCCGGCTGTTACTCAGCTGATGATGCAGTGCGAACATTACGTTTAGCACGTGAGTTATTAGATGGCCACCAATTAGTGAAGCTCGAAGTGCTTGGTGATCCTAATACGCTCTACCCAAATGTGATCGAAACTATCAAAGCGGCCGAAGTGCTTGTTAAAGATGGCTTTGACGTGATGGTTTATACCTCTGACGATCCAATTATTTGTAAGCAATTAGAAGAAATCGGTTGCTGTGCTGTGATGCCTTTAGCTTCATTAATTGGGTCAGGCATGGGAATTTTAAATCCGTGGAATCTTCAAATTATCATTGAAAATGCAAAAGTGCCTGTGCTGGTGGATGCAGGTGTAGGCACGGCCTCAGACGCGGCGATTGCAATGGAGCTAGGTTGTGCAGGCATTTTGATGAACACCGCGATTGCGGGGGCTAACAATCCAATCTTAATGGCTTCTGCTATGAAAAAAGCAGTTGAGGCAGGTCGCGAAGCATTTGTGGCAGGCCGGATGGCGAAAAAACTTTATTCAGCTACCCCAAGCTCACCCACTTCTGGATTAATTACTTAATGCTTAATCACTTAATATTGATTCAATTAGGCCTCAATGACTACTGATAAACGATATGAATGTTCGGTGGCGGTAAGCACAGAGTTTTTACCTGACCAATCTGATATTCAAGCAGGCCGTTACGCTTTTTCCTATCACATCACTATTTCCAATACAGGCAGTGTCGCAGCGCAATTAATTAGTCGCCATTGGGTGATTACAGATGCTGAAAAGAAAGTACAAGAGGTTCGCGGACTAGGCGTAGTTGGCGAGCAGCCTTTGCTTCAGCCCTCAGCTTCTTTTGAGTACGTCAGCGGTACGGTGCTGAATACCGCTGTAGGTACTATGCATGGGTCTTATCAATTGACGGCGGTCGATGGCACTCAGTTTGAGGTGGCTATTCCTGCTTTTACCTTAACGATGCCTAGGGTTTTGCATTAATGCGACCAACCAATATTTTTCAGCTTTCATGTGTGTTGCTAAGTTTGCTGGCTTTAAGCGCCTGCGAAAAGTTACAAGTAAAGCCAACGCCTCCAGAAGAGCCGATCTGTGCATGTCCAGCACAACCTGCTCCACCAGTCAAGCCAGTGGAAGTTAAGCCAGAGCCAATTAAAGTGCCGGACTATGGTTTGCTAAAGCCTGCGGATTGGCAAGAGTTAGATGGCCTCACTAAAGATGATGTCACCAAAGCCTGGCCAGCATGGAAACTTGGCTGTGTTTCATTAAAACTAAAGCCAGCATGGCAAGCGGTTTGTAATGAGGCTGATAAATTAGATAATCCTTCCAAAAAAGGGATTGTTGATTACTTTAAAAACAACTTTTCAGTCTATCGCACGACCAATTTGGATGGCTCAAATACGGGCATGATTACTGGATATTACGAGCCAGTGATTAAAGGGAGTCGCACTAAAAACGACAAATTCCGCTTTCCTTTATACACACGTCCTGATGATTTAATTACCGTGGAATTGGCTAGTCTATTTCCGGAGTTAGCTAATAAACGCGTGCGTGGTCGTGTCGTTGGCACAAAGTTGATTCCTTATTACAATCGCGGCGAAATCGAAGCAGATAATTCACCATTACAAGGGCGTGAGTTCGTTTGGGTCGATGACCAAATTGATTTGTTTTTCTTACAAATCCAAGGCTCTGGGATGGTGCATCTCGATAATGGCGAGAAAATGCATGTGGGTTATGCAGATCAAAATGGACAAGCCTATCAATCGATTGGACGTTTGCTAATTGAAAAAGGCGAACTGACTGTTGATAAAGCTTCCATGCAAGGGATTAAAGATTGGGCACGAAATAATCCAGGAAAATTACGTGAGCTGCTTAATGCAAATCCTAGTTATGTTTTTTTCCGTGAATTGCCGGCCGGATTGCCAGGCCCCATTGGTGCACTTGGTGCGCCGATATTGGCTGAACGTGTCGTGGCGATTGATCCACGCTTTGTGCCACTTGGTGCGCCTATTTTCTTATCCACTAATTTATCCAATTCGAATAAGCCAATAAACCGATTGATGATGGCGCAGGATACTGGCGGTGCAATTAAAGGTGGAGTAAGGGCAGATTTCTTTTGGGGTGCGGGTGATGCTGCTGGTAAGTCTGCGGGGTCGATGAAACAACAAGGTAGGATCTGGGTGTTGTTACCAAAAGATTTTCCGCTACCTAAATAAGCAAAGTTGAAAATTGGTAGGCATAAAAAAAGGAGCTCTTAAGCTCCTTTTTTACAATCTTTGAAAATTACTTGTTCATTACGTACATAGTAACTTCAAAGCCAAAACGCATTTCAGTAGCAGCTGGTTTAGTCCACATAGTAATTCTCCTAATGTTGTTTAAATCGCTTCGTCATCAGTGACTCAGCGGATGAATGAATATTACGCTTCTTAAAAAACTTAACACTACCCTTAGTCATTAAAGATGGCTCATGATTTTCATTAGAGATGCGTCACTATTCTTCAATGTTAAGCTCTTGAGTTTTACGTGTTAGCGTATTACGCCCCATTCCTAGCTGTGTTGCCGCTTCAATGCGGCGGCCACCTGTATGTTGCAGCGCTTTAGTAATCAGAATTTTTTCAAATTCATTTGCACGTGATTCCAGAATGTTTTGCTCACCACGATTAAGGGCATTCATGACTTCGGCTGCGAGCGCTTCTTGCCATGAGGAGCCGCTAATTGGTTTTGCTGTGTCCTCTTTGAGCTCGGGCGGTAAATCCGCAACATCGATATTCTGGCCAGGTGCCATCACGGTCAGCCAATGACAAACGTTTTCAAGTTGGCGGACGTTACCACTCCAGCTCATGCTACTTAAGTATTTGAGCGCTGCAGGGGTTGGTTGTTTTGGATCAACGCCCAACTCATTCGCGCTGTGAAGTAAGAAATGCTTTACTAACAATGGCACATCCTCAGGCCGCTCTCTTAGGGCAGGCAAACGTAGGCGAATCACATTGAGTCGGTGAAATAAATCCTCACGGAATAAGCCTTGTTTAACGCGCTCTTCTAAATCTTGATGGGTTGCCGCAATAATCCGCACATTGACCTTAACGGGTTGGTGACCACCCACGCGATAGAACTGACCATCGCACAATACGCGCAATAAGCGTGTTTGCAAGTCAGAAGGCATGTCGCCAATTTCGTCCAGAAACAATGTACCGCCGTCGGCTTGTTCGAAGCGTCCGCGTCTTGCTGCTTGCGCGCCGGTAAAAGCGCCCCGTTCATGGCCAAATAATTCTGACTCTAATAAGTCTTTGGGAATCGCTGCGGTATTAATCGCAATAAAGGATTTGTCGCCACGTGGACTATGACGATGTAATGCACTCGCTACTAATTCTTTACCAGTGCCTGACTCGCCGTTGATAAGCACAGTTGCATGAGAACGACTTAAGCGCCCAATCGCACGAAAGACTTCCTGCATCGCTGGGGCCTGGCCAATAATTTCAGGGGTTTCTTCGGCATTAGGGACATCAGGCGCTTGATGCTTACTTTCGTCGACTGCACGGCGGATAACTTCAATGGCTTGATCGACGTCAAATGGTTTTGCTAGGTACTCAAATGCGCCGCCCTGAAACGCCGCGACCGCGCTTTCCAAATCTGAATACGCTGTCATGATGATGACAGGCACGTCAGGCAATCTTTGCTTAATCACTTGTAAAAAGTCTAAGCCTGAGCCATTTGGCATGCGGATATCGCTGACAATGACTTGCGGAGTTTCGTGATCCAGCGCACTCAATGCTTCAGGCGTTGATGCAAAAGTTTTGAACGCCATTTCAGTTCGTGCCAATGCTTTTTCAAAGACCCAGCGAATTGATTTGTCGTCGTCGATAATCCAAATTGGTTTCATGTTTTACCTATTGATATTGATGCTTATTGTTTGACCGCATAGCTGTTCATCACAGAGCTTTCGATCGGGAGCAAAATCGTAAAGCAGGTTTGACCTGGTACGCTTTCGCATTCAATCATGCCGTGATGCTGCGTAATAAAAGTTTGTGCAAGAGAAAGGCCCAAGCCGGAGCCTCCTTCTCTGCCTGACACTAATGGGAAAAAGATCCGCTCACGAAGGCCAGCAGGAATGCCCGGGCCGTTGTCGATAATTTGTAATTTAATCGCGACGCGATAACGTTTTTTAGCCAAGGTGACTTGGCGTTCAGCGCGCGTGCGTAAAGTAATTTTGGCATCTTTTTGACCGCTCGTTTGCATCGCTTGCACGGCATTACGTGCAATATTGAGTACGGCTTGAATGAGTTTTTCTCGATCACCAATAATCTCTGGCAAGCTGGTATCGTAATCACGCTGCACGGTAATTTTGAACGCGTCTTTTGAGAAGCCCGAGGGAGACTCAGCAAGCAATAGACTACGCACACGCTCTAAGACTTCATGAATATTGGTCGGCTCATATTTAGGGACGCGGTGCGGCACCAACAGCCTGTCCATTAATAGCTGCAGTCTATCCGCCTCTTTGATAATCACTTGCGTGTATTCTCTAAGGCTCGCTTGTGGCAACTCATGTTCTAGTAGTTGCGCTGCGCCGCGAAGTCCACCCAGCGGATTACGAATCTCATGCGCCAAGTTTCGAAGTAGCTCAGCATTGGCTTGTTGTTGAACGAGCATACGCTCTTCTCGCGCCATCCTTAGTTGCTGATCCATTTGTTGGAATTCTAGAACTAAGCAAACGTTGGGCTGTTCGACGGGTGTCACGGTACAAGTGACTGCCAAAGCATGTTGGCGCAATGTGGTGATGACAAATTCATGTTCACGGAATGGGCTGTCGGTGCTAATCGCATTTTCAACAGCTGAATGCAGAATGTCGCAACCTGGGAATACTTGGGCGATCGGTAAGCCACAAATTTGTTTCGCACTAAATGCGAATAGCACCTCTGCGCCGGGGTTTGCATAAACCACGTGGCGTGCATCGTTGAGCAAAATCACGGCGGTCGCAAGATGCTCAAGTCCGGCAAATGATGAGGGTATTTTTTGTTCCATGCTTTAACTATAAGCAACCTGTGTGCCAACATATCAATTGGATGTTTGCTTTATCCCATGGCATGACGTGATGACTAAATCACTAAAAATTCATTCTATACCTAATCATTGATATGCACTATTTTAGTGCGCTAATTTCTTTTTGAAGAAGTTGAATATTTTTTTGGTGCATATCGACATCTGCCAGGGCGCATTGGCTTCTTGCTGATGTAAGCGCTTTTTTTGTTCGGTGTCGAGTTAAGACAATAAAATTTCTTTGCGTTTATCGTCGCGTTGACTTTGGGTTTGTTTATCTATTTTGGCGAAGTTACTAGGCGTTACGGTTGTCTTCTTGCTAGATGCCGATTGTGTAAGGTTATCTCGCATGATGAGCTGACAGTTTTTGTAGTTTGCTTTGGTGTTGCCATCGACAAAAGTGGGTGCGCCTCCATCGTCTGTGCATTTGTAAATATCTGCAAATACATGAGCGGAGAACATTAAGGCGCAGGGAAATAATGTAACAATCCAATTTTTTTCATGAAGACTTTGTGCGGAATATTTGAACGAAAAAGTGTACTTTATAAGCGGGGGCTAATCAATGAAGTTTGGCCAATCCGAATCTAAAGTGACATATTTTGCGGCTTAACCCGCAGGTGGCTTCCCCAATTTACTAAGCCAGTAAACTGGCAAGTAAAGTGTGAAAAAAAGGCGGGTTACCCCGCCTTTTTGAATTGCTAATTTAAAACTAATTAGCAGCTATAGTACAAACCAAACTCAGCTGGGTGTGGTGTCATACGTAATTTGTTCACTTCTTCCATTTTCAATGCAATGTAAGCATCGATCCAGTCATCAGAGAACACACCGCCACGCGTTAAGAACTCGCGGTCTTTGTCCAAGTTAGCCAATGCTTCTTCTAATGAAGCACAAACTGTTGGGATCAAAGCATCTTCTTCTGGTGGAAGATGGTACAAGTCTTTAGTTG
>Ga0164294_10001798_pt1 | contig 19587 bp, 19 predicted proteins | sample GEODES005metaG_FD_111479 | JGI IMG/M metagenome (GOLD analysis project Ga0164294, IMG submission 111479) | Oligotrophic lake water microbial communities from Sparkling Lake, Wisconsin, USA - GEODES005 metaG | ecosystem: Environmental > Aquatic > Freshwater > Lake | place: USA: Sparkling Lake...
CTTTGGTAAATGCAATAACCTTTGGTAAATGCAATAACCTTTGGTAAATGCAATAACCTTTGGTAAATGCAATAACCTTTGGTAAATGCAATAACCTTTGGTAAATGCAATAACCTTTGGTAATACGTGTCTTCAACCGAAGGACAAGACGTGTCTTCAACCGAAGGACAAGACGCCTAGAATTAGAACGTCTTCAACCGAAGGACAAGACGTGTCTTCAAAACGTCTTCAACAATTGTATTGCTAATTCACAGGCAATCTGCTCTGCCTTCTTCTTAATCTTGTGCTTCCCCTCTGCCAAGAACAAGAATATTTTCCGATTCACCGACATATATTCATGCACCTCTTCATGACTTCGGAACCGGGTACTACATACAACACATTCTTCCGGTCGTTGTTGCGCTTCATGTATTGCCTGTCCTAAACACAAATAAACACCCATATGATATCCCGTCATATCCTGGTAAGGCGACAACTCCAGATAATGCGGCGTCACCTTGTATTCCTTCTGAATAATTACCTGCAAAATATTCTTATAATTGTTGTCATTGTTCACGAGTGCGGTCCAGTCGACATGGCGCTCGAAGACTGCCTGTATGAAAATCTCTGCCATCTGAAACCCCGGACCTGTATGAAAGTGATTATCAAACCACCCTGCCTCATCGTGCACTTGTATTCGGTTGAAATCTAGGAAAATCGCCCCAACAAACGCCTCGAAAAGACATCCGAGTTTTTTCAAATTGGTACGGGTCTGTTTCGATTCCGCATGTTTCGAGAGGACATACCACCGATTCAGTCCCATTTCTTGTGCAATGCGACCGATGCTCTCATTCTTCACCAGTTCGATTTTTTTCTCCGTCATGAACCCCTCCTGTGCCTTCGAGAAACGTTTGTAAAGGTAGAATTTAGTGAAACATTCTAGAACACCATCGCCGACGAATTCTAGACGTTCGTTCGATTTTGTGGAAAGCGGCAAACAATCTGCTGGTTGGTTCACGATGACGACGCTATTCTGTTCGTTCTCTAATGCCGGGCGCCGAATATACGATTTATGGATGAATGCGCGTTTATAAAGTTCCAGATTGAATATCGGAATCTGGATTCCGTAGGATTTAAGAATTCCCTCCACGTCTTCTTTCGTGATAGAACGATTTAGAGGATTGTAGGGGTCGAACACATATGTTTCGACACCGGATGCGGAACGTTCAACGCGGATATCATCATCAACATATTCTGCAGGAAGACTCATTGTATATGCGTGCGTTTGAGAAAGGTTACTAATAGGATTTTATAAAGAAATCTTTAGATAGTTGACGCGATTGAATTATGCGTATTTACCGGTTTCAATTTTCTATATACCAACCAATGTAAAAAATAAAAATATGTTTAGGGTTATATATACCCATAAACAGAATGCCACAAGGAGGTGCTTGGTCTAATTCGAATAGAAACCGAATGTTAAGCAATGTTAGTACTGTTCAAAACCAGGGAGGCGGCGAGAAGAAAGCCGGATTCCCTTACCAGGTTGGTCGTGAATCCTGGTCAAGTATTTTCATCCATGCCGTTGACCCCATCAATGGTCGCTGCTGCAACCGCGGAAAGATTGGAACCACCATGGTCTTCACCAAAAACACGGTTCGCCCCATTGGAAACGATTCCCGTATTCCTATGCGTTAAATAGTATTTCATAAACAATATAATGAACCAATTATACGTCCATTATATTGTTATTATCATATCGTATTATGCTCCAAATTGTTGTCGATGTCAGAGAGCACGGATTAATTGAAAAGTTGAGAGGTCTTGTCGACGAATCCAAATCGTCTATTTCCATTGCCACCGAACAACTCCTTCTCGGAGATATCCTCTTAAGGAAAAAAATCGAAGATCCAATTGGTACCGACACCCGATTTCGAGAAATTCTCTTATACGAGAGAAAGTCGTTCACGGACCTTCTCGCAAGTATCAAAGACAGGCGTTACGAAGAGCAATCTCACCGCCTTATTCATTCAAGCGGTCTCCATCCGCATAATATTTGCTATTTGCTGGAAGGCACTTTCGCAACACTCCGTAATCCGGCAGACAAACGCATCCTATTATCTGCCATGACGAGTCTGTCCTATTTCAAAGGGTTTAGCGTTATCCGAACCGCGACGATTTACGAAACCGCGGAACTCATTTGGGCAATGGCAAACAAGATACAGAAAGAATTCGAGAAAGGGCGAGAGGCGCCGTCATATATTGTTGCCTCTCAACCCAATCCAGTTGAAGAAAATGACCATGTTGAGAGGATAGAAACTTCAGGTAGTACTGTTGCGTACAGTCATTTCGTGAAAAAGGCAAAACGCGAGAACATTACGCCGGAAAATATAGGCGAAATTTTGTTGTGTCAGATACCAGGAATCAGCAGTCATATTGCCACGGAGGTTCTCAAACATTTCGGTGGGTCCTTTACACAACTGATAACGGAAATCAAGACCTCTCCCGAAAAATTGGATGCGATTTATTTGGAGTCATCTAAGGGTGATGGTAAACGGCGCAAATTGAGCAGCGCGGTGATTCAGTCGATTTTGAGGTTTTTAGGGGTGTAATGTATAATTTAACCCGACTATACATTAAAATGGATTATTTACGTAACTATTTTAAACCCAAAAAACAAGAATCTCCCCCTGCGCCTAAACAAATACAAGTATTTAATTCTGCTATTTATGATTATACACATTTACCGAATGGTAAACTTCCAACCCCAATTCCAATCGAAGGTGACGTTAGTATTGTAGACAAAAAATATGTAAAAAATGGATTTAATGGATCCCCTATACGTGTAGTAGAAGATGAATCATTTTTTATGGAAGGATCTCTATACAGTAGAACTGGTGGTAAGAGATTAATCGGTTCGGAAGATAATGGACGAAATTCCTTTGAACCAATTAAATACAAAGTCCAACTTACAAATGGCGGATTGATTGAGTTTACCCAAGATGAATACTATTTCAAAGTAGTGCCGGAACCGAACTCTTCTTTCACAGCAGGTAAACGAAAGTCCAAAAAATCAAATCGTTCTATACCCCGAATGAAAAAATACAAAAAGAATTCTACAAGACGCATAAAAACAAATAAATAAACTATTTTATTTTCTTATCAATGACACATTATGGATAAGGTTGTGGAGGACCATAAATAGGCAAATTCTGTGCTCCTTTAGGTGTCGCGTAATTTGTAGGTCCGACTTCATTCTCCACGTATTTCCCCGTATCCACTTGTCCCTGGGTATACAAAACACCCCCCCAATTCGTGTCCATTGGATTGTCACTCATCGGCACGTTCTCCGTAGATTCATGCACTTTATCCAAGTCTGTGATTCGCCCAATAAACATATTATCTGGATCAAATCCAGGGTACATATTCTGGTTGTATCCATTATCACGAGAGGCGTCCAAATTATCTACTATTTTCCCGTCGTAAGATTGGACGAGAGGAGACGATGCCGGAACTCCCGCAAAAGGATTGAATGGACTCGGTCTTATCCTGTAGATGTCGCTTCCTTGTGAGTTGTTTTCTTGTTGCAAAAACAACGGCGGACAGTCTTTCCCCGCGTTTTTCCTCGAAGTAAAGAAAATGCTGTATTCTTCTAAACTATTGAAAATCATAGGGTTCGCGCCTTGGATTATCGGCAGTTTCGTATTGTAGAGGAAAAATGCAGGTCCGCGTTGAATGAGAAGATCGGGACATCCTTCCGGTGTTGCCGGCGCGGGAGACTGGTAATTACTATCTGGTCTGACCTCTAATCCTTCGGTTTTAGCAATCATGTTCTTTAGGTCCATGGTCGTGTAAACGTACCCTCCCAATACAAACGCAAACAGCAAAAACAGTAGGAATAGTATTTGGTATATATTCGATTTTCTTGCCATTTATATAAACGTTTACAGATTAAATATATAATAGTCGTCGAAAATATGTGCGTATTTTATAACAACCTCTCGCTATTATTATGTCGAACGGAACGAACTTTGAGTCCGAACAAACCCAACTCCACGAACAAGAATCTGTAGAAGTTGGAGGTCGAATACGCCGAAAACACCCCCGCCACAATAAAACCAAATCGAATAAAAAAGACATCATCGTTGGTAAAGTCTACGCGGATTGGTGCGGGCATTGCCAGATGCTCAAACCCGAATGGGCGAAAATGAAGAAACACATTTATTCGAAGAAAGGCAAAAAACACGTCGTATTTGCCGAAGTCGAGGAGAAACAGATTGGAACCAAATTGCGGAAATTGGAAAAAGATCATGGCGTCAAAGTAGAGGCGAATGGGTACCCGACGCTTTTCCGGATTGAAGGGGGAAAAGTGAAATATTATAATGGAGACCGTCAATCTCATGCGATGTCGCAGTGGTACTTGAAAGGCGGAGACGCAGAAGAAGGACCAGAACTACAAGAACCACTAATCCCGGGATTGATGCAAGACCAGCAGGGTGGAAGACACAGATTCCACACAAGGAGACGCGGAAGACATTGGAATCGTTTCCATAACCAACATAAAGGAACCCGCAGACATTTCGAGAAGAAAACCCCCGGAGTTCTCGACTTTTTATTCGGGAAATAACAAGTATTTCGCGAAAATTGAATCCTTGAAACCTGTTTTTGAAAACGAGATAAATATACGATTTCAAAAACTATTAACTAACTGAGTTCCTCTCGCACCTATATGCAAAACCCCCCGAAACTGAATAAAATGAACATTGGTAAACCTTTTCGACTCATTGATTTCAAAACGTTCGACGATACTCTCAATGCAGTCAAATCGGGAACACCGAGTGGATCCGACGACTCATCTAGCGACGGGTCCGCCACCTCTGCGTCCCGCTTGCGCCAGTTCATGGTCCAAATGTTCGGTGTCAATGAACAAGGACAGACCTGCAGTATTATTGTCCATGATTTCAAACCTTTCTTCTTCTTACATGTCGGCGATAATTGGGACCAATCTGTCGCGAATGGATTCATGCGTGACCTCTACGCGAAATCCGGCGTCAAATGGTTGGAATCCCAGGTCGAATCGGTGCGTCTAGTCGACCACCATAAACTCTACGGATTCTCCGCAGGAAAAAAAGAGCGATTCATCCAGGTAACATTCCATAATCAATCCGCGTTCAATCGCATGAAGAATTTATGGTATAAAAAAGACCAAGGCGGTAACAGGCGCCTCATAACACAACCTTTCCGCGGAGTGGAAGTTGCCATCTACGAATCCAATATCCCGCCTCTCCTCCGCTATTTCCATATCAAAAACGTCTCGCCATCGGGTTGGGTGAATGTGCAGTACAACCGTGCCTACAAACCGACGAACCCGTCGACCACCTGCACATTCGAATGTATCTGCTCTTCGAGTCAACTTGTACCAATGCCGGAGAAGGAGACGCGTGTTCCGTACAAAATCATGAGTTTTGATATTGAAGCGAGTTCGTCTCACGGCGACTTTCCTCTCCCGCAAAAAACATACAAAAAATTGGCACAACATTTAGTCGATGCATATTTTCGAACATATGGCGACTCCAAATCGGTGGACCCAGACACGGTTTCAGACCTGGTCCGGAATGTGGTCATGGCAGGGTTTGATGCTACACGCGAATCCTCGAATATGTGCGATGATGTGGATCTGGTCTACCCGAAACGCGCTCCCTCGAAATCGCGGATTTTGTCGACCATTGAATTGTTGCTAAAAACTCCTCTCGACAATATGCACAAAATCAAGACGGACGACACCGAGGATAAATCGAAACTGTTGACGATTGGTGCCATGTTTGAGAAGATGCGTGGAGGCGACAAGTTTCACACAAGTGGTGACGGAGACTTGGACGACGACTCTGACGCAGAAGAACTAGAAAATGCAGGTGATTTAGAAGAGGATTCGGACGAAGAGGACTACAGAGAATCGACTTACCAATCGTCGGTGAAAGTCAGCAGAACATGTACTTTAGTTGAATTGCTGGTTTCGGATAAATACAATCGCGACGCGAAAATCACGCGAGTCGACGAAGCACTGACACAGTTGTTCCCGCCATTGAAAGGCGATGAAGTGACATTCATCGGGTCGACTTTCATGCGAAACGGCGAACCCGAACCTTATCTGAATCACTGTTTTGTCGTCGGGTCTTGCGACCCGGTGGATGGCACGACGATCGAAACTACCGCGACAGAGCGCGAGATGCTTTTGCGATGGACCGACCTGGTCACGACGGAGAACCCCGATATTATCATCGGGTACAATATCTTTGGTTTTGATTATGAGTTCATGTTCCGTCGTGCGATCGAGAATGACTGCACCAAAACGTTCTTGTTATTATCACGCCGCATCGGCGAATTGTGTGTCAAGGAACAGGGATTTAGGAAACCTGGTGCTGCATCAAATACAGATGCGACAAAACCTGGTGATTCGACAAAACCTGGTGATTCCTCAGACTCGATTGATATCGAGCATACCACCATTGCCCTCGCAAGTGGCGACTACGACCTCAAATACATCAAACAAACAGGTCGATTGCAAGTCGATATGTATATGTATTTGCGGCGTGAGTACAATTTCGGATCGTACAAACTCGATGATATGGCGTCGTATTTCATCAGCGACGACATCAAGCGTGTTGAAATCATACATGACGCGAGTGACGATTCTACAGTGACACATCTTTACGAGGATGATGTGTCCACCACAGTGACCCATCTTTACAGTAAGAATCTGATGGGACTCCACGTCGGCGACTTTATCCATGTCGAAATCACCAGTTTCACCAGTGATTACTACGACGGAGGCAGGAAATTCGTGGTCGAAGATATCCTAAAGGACCAACCCGCCGATCCTCTTGTTCCGGATGGACCAAAAACAAATATCATCGTGATTCGCGGCGACCACTCCGAACTGCGTTCTTACAAAAGCATCAAGTGGGGCATGGCAAAAGACGATGTGACGCCGCAAGATATCTTCCGACTGACCAAGGGCAGCGCAGCAGACCGAGCTCTTATCGCAAAATACTGTATTCAGGATTGCAACCTGGTTCACCACCTTTTGAACAAAGTCGATGTCTTGACCGGTTACGTCGAAATGTCGTCGATTTGCAGCGTCCCCATCAGTTTCTTGGTATTCCGCGGGCAAGGAATCAAACTGACGAGTTATGTGGCAAAGAAATGCCGTGCTAAAGATACCTTGATGCCGGATTTAGAGAAATCGGGAGGCAATGAAGGATACGAAGGCGCCATCGTACTTCCTCCTAAATGTTCGATGTATATGGACAATCCGGTTGCCTGCGTCGATTATGCCTCTCTGTACCCCTCGTCGATGATTAGTCAGAACTTCTCGCACGACAGTAAAGTCTGGACCCGCGAATATGATTTAGAAGGGAATCTTCTAAAAGAAACTGGCGAGAAAGACCGGAAGACCGGCAAATACAAATACGATGAATTGCCGGGATTCGAGTACATCGACATCGAATTTGATACGTTCCGGTATGTGCGTAGGACACCCACTAGCGCCGCGGTCAAGACCAAGTGTGGGAAGAAAGTGTGTCGCTGGGCACAGTTTCCCGACTCGAGAAAAGGTATCATGCCGAGTATTTTGGAGGAATTGCTAAAGGCACGGTCGGATACGCGGAAGAAGGCAAAGACCGAACCTGACCCTTTCATGCAGAATGTGCTGGATAAGCGTCAATTAGGTTACAAGGTGACTGCAAATTCGTTGTATGGACAATGTGGAGCAAAGACATCGTCTTTCTACGAGAAGGATGTTGCGGCGTCGACGACGGCAACGGGGCGAATGATGATTACCTATGCTCGCAGGATTATTGAGGAGGTTTATGGAAATCGTGAGTATGATACGGAATGCCATGGACCTGTTTTGACGAAAGCAGAGTATGTTTATGGTGACAGTGTCGCAAATTATACTCCGGTTTATGTTCGGACCGCTGATGGAACCATGGATATTTGTACGATTGAAAGTTTAGCAGAAAAATATGGAACGGCGAAGGGAGAATGGGCAATATGTGAAGAACCTGGGAAACAGACCAAGGAATTCTGTGAAATGTGTCCAGGAGTAGAAACGTGGACAGATAAGGGATGGACCAAGTTGCATCGCGTGATAAGACATGCCTTGGCGCCGAATAAAAAGATGATTCGTGTGGTGACACATACTGGATTGGTGGATGTGACGGATGACCATTCACTATTGAGAGAGGACGGGACCGAGATTTCACCTAAAGAAGTCAAAGTCGGTGATACATTATTGCATAGTTCTCTGCCTTTTGGATATTGGAAACGCGGTGGTGATATTGCGTATTCGGAAGTATTTGATACCCAGTTGGAAGCAGCGATTGCTGTGTCGCGAAGTCCGTGCGTCTTCTCTATTATTGAAGTTGTCCTGAATAAATGCGTATCCAAATACTGCATCATCAATAAAACCCTCATTTCCGACTGGTCTTCGAATGCGATTCAGAACATGCGTGAAATCCCCTACGAGGGATATGTCTATGACTTGACCACCGACAACCACCATTTCGCAGCAGGAATCGGCAACCTCATAGTCCATAATACGGACTCGGTATTCTTCACTTTCAATCTGGAAGACCCGAAGACAGGCGAGAAAGTTCGCGGTCCGAAAGCGCTCGAGATGACTATCGAGATTGCCCAAGATGCTGCTGCGCTCTGTACGCGATTCTTGAAACCGCCAATGGAACTCAGTTATGAGAAGACACTCATGCCATTCATTCTCCTAAAGAAGAAGCGGTATGTCGGCATGCTCTACGAGACCGACCCGAAGAAAGGCAAATTGAAATACATGGGTCTCTCTATCAAACGCCGCGATTCGTGCGATTATCTGAAAGACGTCTACGGCGGCATTCTCAATATTCTGATGAAAGAGAACGATATCATGAAGTCGGTGGACTTTCTCCATAAGTGTTTAGAGGAATTGGTGCAAGGTCGGGTGCCGATGGAAAAACTCATGATAACTCGTGCTCTCAGCAGTTATTACAAGAATCCGCAGACGATTGCGCATCGCGTTTTAGCAGATAGAATTGCGAAGAGAGACCCGGGGAACAAACCGAAACCGGGCGACCGTCTCAAGTTCGTGTTCTTCGAGAACCCTGCTGCAAAACTACAGGGTGAGAAAATCGAATTGCCTGAGTATATTCAATCGGAGAATCTGAAAATCGATTATGCGCACTATATTACGAGGCAATTGATGAAACCTCTGCAACAGTTGTATGGTCTCGGGTTGGAACAAATCTGGGAGCATCAGAAAAAACAGTTGGCAATCCGAACACATAAGAAGGAAGTGGCAGATTTACGTAAAAAATACCCCGACCAAGAGACCTTCGCAAAAAAACACGACGATTTCTGCTCGAAAAAAGTGAAACCGCTCTTGTTCGATAAGTGGTTGACACAGTTACAGAACCAGCGAAACAATGCGCGCGAAATAACCGGGTTCTTCAAACCTGTAAATAAATCGTAACAAAATGCATGTACACTATATAAGAATGTCAACTAGAAAAAGAGGCAACAATCGTAAGAAAGGTACGAGAGGACGAACGCAGAAAGGAGGAAGTGGATTTCTTGACAAATTAAAGAGTTGGGTTGGATTCTCACAAGATCCAAGTCCAAGTCAAGAAGACCCGAAACCCTCTGCCGAAACTACTCCTTCTCCGTCTCCTTTACCTAGGTTAAGTGGCGGAAATCGTAGAAGAAAGAAGAGAAGAACATAGGATATGCGTCCTCGTCGTCGTACGGATAGTGTTTTGGTAAATCTAGCAAAACACTATACCCACAACTGTCATGTGGTCTATGATTCTATTTAACGGTATTTTATCTATAATAATCATATTTATTGCCCATCAACTCTGGGAATACTGCAAGATTAATTACACTACACAGAAAACGAAGAATTTAGTGGAAACACAGGCGTCTAAATATAAACAAATTGCGGAAGATATGGAGCGTAATTCATCTCCGATGCACTCCGGGTCTTATTTGAATTCATCTCCGATGCACTCCGATGAATATGCAACGACCCATCGTGCATCAGAGATGCACTCCGGGTCTTATTTGAATTCGACTACATTAGTTATGGTAGAATCTCCTCCAAAACAACTGCCCGTAAAAATCCAACCGTCTGATTTTTTACCTCTCGACGAAAAGGAATGGGTTCACAAAGAACTTGCCACGTTTATAGATACGTTGTAATGCTAACTCCCACAGAAAATTACGACCGACGCATTACCACACAAATGTAACCCGCAGTGTAAAAAAGTGGATAACCATACATGTCCTCGGTTATGTAGATACCAACTAGCAGGGAACAGCAAAACCACCGCAACATAACAAATCCAGAACAAAAGAGAGTTGATCTTGAGAATAATCGCGCGCACAAAAAGATAGATGAATCCGACGCAGACCACAAACATGTCTACATTTCGTCTAAATCCGAATTTAGGGTCCCTCCAATGATTTAATGAAGTAAGGAGAATGATAATACAAAGTACACCCGCGTCATATTGTTTCTTGTGGAATGCATATATTGCAGTAACCCCGATTAATAACGATAACCAGAATAATATATCGGATTGGTCTTTAGGAAGGAATGGAACTTCTTCGTTTATTTCGAGAGGTTGCATACGATTTTCCATTCTTGTAATGAATAAACATATTATCCTCGAAATGTGAAACAAATTATTCATAATTTAAAAAATAAGGTACTAAATAAGAAACAAAAATCAGAAGAACAATATTCGAGTTTGTACTAAGATATTTACTCAATAAAGATGCGATGAAACAGGTGGCGACAATCATCGTCGAATCTGCTAGAATTGCTTTCCATCCGACTTCCTTCGCGTATACTTTAAAGAAATCCAGCATAGCGTTATGTCCAATAGGCGTGCTTTCGAATATTGCGGAGAAAAGAAGGTCGTGGAATATCTGTATAGCGACTGCTAACCCAGCAAAATAAAAGAGGTTGAATGTCGAGAAGACATAATAATAGAAAAATCTCGCGAGTATTAACCCGAGAACAATGCTCAATACATCCGCACCGAGTGCCATGATATGGTATTTCATGTACCACGTTTTCAATGTTTTCGAGTCGATAATACCTTTGAATGTACCGAAAATTCCGACAAGGTCGACAATCAGTGCCGCGTTGAAAATGGGGAAATAGTCTGAAATTTTATCAAAATGTGATATGTCGCCGAAATTCATTATATAAACTCCGGAGAAGGAGTTTCGGTGTTCTTCCGACTCCGCAATGAACGTCTATTCATATGGGCAAAAATCCATATGACTAGACGTCAAGTAATACAGCACCAATGTCTAGTCGTATCACGGTTGCATCCGACTTTTTCATGTATGGCAACTATCTACCTCTCATCAAAACATCGAATATAATATATTTTAAATTTATACATGCCATTTATTCGTAATTATAATGGAGCAATGAAAATATTGAAAGAAATCGGAAATGGGACGTGTAAAGGAACGTGCAAAACAACGTGGATACGCAATTTAAGATATGCATTAAAAACAAAAACAAACCCTTTATCATTAACCAAAAAACAGCGTAAAAATATGACTGAAAAACTTACAAGCGTTTCGGGTAAAGATGCTATAAATCAACACAGCAAAACATTAAAAAAATATAAAAATCGAAAATCGCCACCATATCCGGCAAATGAAAATTGCGATAAAAAAATGGTCGGTAATGATGGGAACCTTTACCTATCTAAACGAAATATAAATGATGTCTGTTCTTGGAAAAAAATATAAACGGCAACGAATGCCTAGAGTCATATGGGGGGTTGCCCATTGCCTCCGGCAGACTAGACATTAAGACAAAGGTGTAAAAATATGAATGCATTATATGGTAAATAAAATGCGTTCTTTCAATAAAACTCGAAAAACCCCCCATCCCGAAATAGCAAATATTCCGCCTCCTTTTTGTCGACAAGGAAACAAATTCCCAATGCGTTCAGAAATCATCCGTCTGATTCCTCCCCATAAACGCTACGTCGAACCCTTCTTAGGGTCTGGTGCCATATTCTACAATAAACCTCTCGACATCTCTCAGGAAAACGTGTTGAACGATTTAGACAAACATACTTACGACCAACATCGCGTGTTGCGTGATGCACCAACAGACCCTGCGAAATACCCGGCACCTCTCAATACGTTTCCTAAAATCAAGAAGTTTTATCAAAAAACCGTAAAAACAACTGCCGATCGATTAATACACGAAAAGATAGAGGCGTGTAATGGATTTTCTGGGTCGCCTGTCCGTCTCTCCTACGGGATTTACCGGAAGGCAGACCCGACCAAGATTCTCAGAAATCTCCGGCATTATCAGTCGCGACTAAAACACAACACGAAACTACTGAACCAAGATTATTCTGCGGTTGTCAAGAAATACGATTCGCCGACGACATTCTTTTTCTTCGACCCGCCGTATGAACACACCCGCGCCATATACGGGTATGGAGAGCACAAGGATTTCGATTTCGACAAACTACAAGAGGTTTTGCGAAGTATAAAAGGCAAGTTTCTGATGACCATCAACGACAGTCCGAACATTCGCAATATATTTAAGGACTTCAATATAAAGACGACACGGGTTTATGCGCGATGGTCGCGCAAAACAAAACGGGCAACGGACCGCAAAGAATTATTAATTACGAATTATTGAACCACTCACAATTTGATTTGCTATACAGTAATGATGAGCAGCAGCAATTATATGAGTAGCAATATGGTTTAATTTATAAAATGGCGATATTTTAACTACCGCCCATGATGCCCATATACACATAGAATGTTTTGCAATTAATATCATAAGATCCGTATAAGAACGATAGTCTTTTTCAATTAACAAGTTCATAACAACTGCAGTCAACCCGGGAAGGTTAATAAGTATATAGAGATAGATTCTCTTTGGCGACTCTTGATTAAATCGTAATTGGTCGCCATTCGTTTTCATACTTTTGATATGTCGAATCGTTAACCATCCAAAAGATATATTTAACCAGACCAAAAATAGAACACATCTCAAAATGAATTTAGGCGACGATGGATAATAACTCCAAACGGTCGAAACAAAACTTCCAAACGCACAGACATTCACTCCAATTGCGTCGTTTATCATAAGTTGACTACCATCAGTTAGACTATCAAAAGATTCTCCTGTCAATCTTAACTCATTGTATAAAAAATGATGAAAATCATAACTTGTATATGATAGAAACGCTACACAACACATATCAATGATTGCCGGAATTTCGGTAAAATTATTATTTTTGTATACATAAGCGCATACGACATAGGAAAGGAACAAAGAGTATTGACAGATATATTCGCAAATTAAATAAGAGTTATACTTGACAACTAGTTGTTTATACGATTTTCTTAAAATGGTCATTAACCAATAAATATTGAGAGCGTAAAATCCCCATATAGACAGGTTATAACCCAAGTACAAGGTAGTTCGATTTCCCATCAGGTCTTGATGCCAAGAATAAGTGGTCGGATTAAATACCACGAATCTTCCAAGGTCAATAATACGGACTTTTACAAATGACACAAGAAATGCAAGGTCAAACGCGTTTTTTATAATGGGTTCGATTTTCTTGAGTTTGTTCGATTTTGAACGTTCAATTAAGTCGCATACTATTATTTTGCCGCTATAAAAAATTGTCGAATATTCACATCGAGTAAAATAGACCACCGTATTATCTGGTCGATCATCATTTGATGCGAAAATGAGTTTAAATCCAATGTTTGTCAACACAAACGCGTGGTGAATAAAGGACGACCCATAAATCATGTAAGATGCCATAACCACCGCAAGATAATAACGAAACCAATCATTTTGCAACGCGTAAATACTAGATAACGTAACAAACATATTTACGTAACCACGTAAAATATTATGTTCAGATTTAGGTTTTTCAAGAACGTCATTGGGGAGGGTTTGATCAATCGAGTTGTTTACTTCTGCATTTTCGGTCATTTTTATTATTGAATCCCCGTAAATTGTATTAGATTTATAAATATGTACTCAGGTTTTTATGTTTTTATAGTTAATGTATTTTGATCATGCCTGAGTATGTACCAAAATCACCCCATAATATAAATGAAGCATTTGCTATTAATCTTCACATTAATTGTATTTTTCATTCTTGTGTGCTTCGTATACCCGTATTACCAATCCAACTACTCCACGTCGAGCAAATCAAAAGAAGGTATGACGTCCGACGAGTTCGACGAATATGTCCAGTCATTCAAGGAAAAAGAGAACCGCATGTTCCCATTCCGCTATTTCACCGACGAAAATGACCGAGTTCTGCCTTTCGTGGCAGTCACCGGATTTTTCCGCGAGAAAGCAGCAGAGGATAAATACCATGAATATGTCGCGAACGGCATACATGTATTCGGCATCACTGCCTATAAATCATTCCCGAATCGTGCGCTAATGGACTCGACGGAAGGCGAATACGAACGCAACGATACATTCGATTACACTGGGAAAATCCGCGATTGGTTATGTTGTTTCCGGAGCGCAGAGGAAAATGGGTTCACTGGCAAGAATCAATTGATTGATATAAGTGAATCCGATTTCTATAATGCAGAGGACGATTCCGTTTTGGATGCGGTGCCCAAGAAATACGATTTCATTTATATCTGCAATAAAGATTCCGACGACTGTCCTCTCGACGGTTGGAATGCGTTCAACCGCAACTTCGATTTAGCGAAAAAATGTTTCCCTGTCATGTGTGCCGAGTTTGGACTGAACGGACTCATTGTTGGAAGAGAAAATTGCGGATTAGAGGAAGAAGAATACGGCAAATATTTAGAGGTAATCGGATGGTTGGATTGGTCTGACCTACAAGCGAAAATGCGAGAGGCGAAATTCCTTTTTGTGCCAAATATATTTGATGCGTCTCCCCGTGTCGTATCCGAATGTATTACTAAGAATTTGCAAGTATTAATGAACCGTGAAATCATGTGCGGGTTCAAGTATATTAATTACCAGACAGGTGAATTGTTCAACGATGAGAAGGATATAAGAAACGCATTGATAAATCTTCTCGCAAAACCCGTATCGGTTTCTTCGAAAAAATGGTGGGCAGAAAATTATAGTCAGGATAAGTCGCAAAAACGATTGCGCGATTTTTTGGCGGAAGGAAATCCCGGAATTATCGACGATGTACAAAGAGTCAAGTTTATTTTATAACGGATGACACAATATATTATATAAAATGTCTGCGTTTGAGTCTGAACATCTTATTGCAACAAATAAAAATACCCTCATTTGTACCGTTGGTCGGATGAACCCTCCTACTCCTGGTCATTTGTTTATCATAAGACGTCTATTATCAAACGCAGTTGAACTTGGAGTAGATGAAATATATGTGTTCCTCTCGAGTAGTCAAGATAATAAGAACCCGTTGGTGTGCGATGAAACGCAGAAAAAACATATTTTGCAAAAGATGGTTCAGTCTCTCAAACGGAAGATGGGAGAGGAATCACCGGAACACAAATCTGCTATATCGGACATTCGGGTTATGATAGAGTGTTGCGAAAAAAGTCCGGTGGTGGGATTATTTGAAAAAATATACGAGAAGACGACTGCATTACCGAGTGAATTAATTCATATATACATTACTTTGGGGGAGGATAGGGAATCGATTAAATTTAAGGTTGAGGGGACGGTATTTCATAAGGATTATTTGCCAAGACCGGGGATGGAGAATGCGTTGGCAGACGAGAATGCGACCAAGCATGCGACAGAGAATGCGACCGAACCCACTGTAGATATTGGGTCGATGTCTGCCTCTTTGGTAAGAAAAATCGTCCAAGAAGGAAACAAAGACCGGTTCGAATCGGTTTATTCGGATTATTTAAGCACCACCGATATGGACGATCTTTATAAATGGATTGACACTGGATTGAAGAAACCACCAAAGAGTCCCAAAACAAGACCAAAATCGGTTAAACGAAAGAGAGACATAAACGAAAAGAAGAGTCCAAAGAGTTCTAAAAAGAGGGGCGGCAGAAAATCCAGAAAAATTGATTTTAAAAACAAACATAAATAATATGCTGCAAAATATACCAATTGCGATTCAATTATAAAATGAACTCCCTCTCGAAATATACCGCGATTTTAAATCGGTTTCCCAAATTCGAACTTTCCTATGAAACGGTTTCCCATAAGAAAGTTTCCACAAATACTGGTACCAAGGAGAATACACCGTCGTCAAGCGATTCTGTCGCTATCGCAATATCACTCGGACGTAAGTATTTTATCTGGTATACATACGAATATGGCACTTCAAAAGACGCATGTTATTTAGTCGGACTAGACAAGGATAAACGTATATGTTCGATTGAACCACGTCTTAGCGACTTGCCGTATGGTTCTTGTCCGCCGCGATATTGTCTTGGAACTGTCGTATATGGGACAATGTATGAAAATAGTTCGGAACCTTCCGAAAAAGGCAGCAAACCCCATTTCATAGCAGAAGATATTTATTATTATTGCGGCACCAACCTCTCGAACCTCTGTTTCGGCGACCGTATTGGGTTTATGCGCGATTTCGTGAAAGGCATTACCAATGACACGATTTCCTTGCCTCTCATGTGGTACGTAAATGCAGGAAAAGAGCAGACCCCAATCATACCCCCCGAATTCGCATCGAAAATCGGGTACACTCCGCACCATATTCAGTACCGTGAAATTCGGAGAGTCGCGCCTTATATCAATGTGGCAATCCCGAAACGCGGTGCGATTCCATCGTCAGCGGGATTACCAGTATCTTCTGCCAAGGTCGCACAGAAAATAACGGCAACTTCGGTAATGAACCCGATTCCAAAATTTGATTTCTCAAAACCCGCGTTCCGGTATTCCGCGGTATTCAATATCACGGCAGATCCACAACTCGATTTGTATCATTTGTATGCGTATGGTGGTCCGAATAACTCCGTATATTGCGGTCTAGCAGGAGTGCAATCATTCAAAACAAGTATATTTATGAACAAGTTGTTTAGGCGGATAAGAGAGAATGAGAATTTGGATTTAGCGGAAGAAAGTGAGGACGAATCGGATTTCGAAAATATGGACACGAATAAATACGTGAATTTAGACGCGATTTTGACGATTGAGTGTGTATTCAACCAGAAACATAAAAAATGGATTCCTGTGCGTTTGTCTACTGACAAGTTGACGCACATTGAGAAGTTGATTGCGGCATCTGGATACCGTAGATAATAAATATATGGTTATTAGATATAGAAATGAGTCAGTTTCAACCTCTCAGTACTGAAGAACCTCCTGAAATCAAATTTTCCAGACCAAAATCACACAAGAGAAGAAGACCAAAGACCCGCAAAGAACCGAATCTCACAAAGAGAGAGAGACTTGATTTGCAGAGATGGGAGAAGGAGATGATTGCGTTGAATAAGAAGTTGAATGAACAGATTAAAAAACGCAAGAGTTGCAGGAAACAATCCCTCGCAAAGACGTTGGCAAATGCAAAAAGGTTGAAATTGTCAAGAAAACGCAAGGCACGTAAACAAAAGGAGAAAGAATCGGTTGTTCCTTTGTCTGAACCTGAACCGGAGGTTCAAGAGGAACCAGTCCAAACATCTATGGAAAGTAATATGTCTGAACCAGAAACATCTATGGAAAGTAATATGTCTGAACCCGCAGAATCATCTGAGAACAATGTTCCTGAATCCGCGGAATCTGTTGAAAGTAATGTGTCGGAAGAAGCACAAACACAGACAGAAGGGGAGGAGAAACCAAGTATTATTAATTCCGTTACAGAAGGTGTTAAATCTGCCGCATCTTCCGTATCTTCTGCGGCGGAAAGTGCAGCAGAATCAGTTGGGTTAAAAACGCCTGAAGAGGAAAAGAAGGAAGGTGGTCGGACCCGTAAAGGTAAAAAAAACGGTAAGAATGGTAAGAAGAGTCGACGTTAACGACTAGGCATTAACGACTAGTCATTAATGTACCCTTATATATATACAGTATACGATGGAATACAATTCCAACTCAATATCAAATTCCGGAAATATTCTGCAAGTGAGATCGAATGGCGTTTTTTCTCCGTGGAAAATGATGTCAGGCGGGGTACGTAGAAAATCCGGAATTTCTAAAAAAAATACCCGAAGGTATAAACGCGGTAAAATTGGAAAAGGACGAAGAACGAGAAGACGTATATAACGTGTTCACCCCCCTCACGAGAGTATAAATCATACAAAATATAAACCAATATTGTATGATTCGAATATGGCAGGTGAAAACATACTAATCCAATTGCTGATAAAATACTTTAATGAAGAAAAATTAACTGTCATCCTCCTCGTATTACTGTCTATCGCAGTGAATGGCATCCAATCGCAAGGTATTTCCAGAATTAATGCCGAAATTATCCAGTCAATTGAAAAGGGGCGCTCAGAAAGAACCACGCAGGTTTTCTTCTACTTGTGTATTGCGATACTACTATTCCTTTTTGTAAGTTACCTATACACCCGCATTCAGAACGAACTTCTAACAAAATTACGACAATGGATGCGATTCAACATGTTGAACATACTTTTGAAGTCCAATAAGGAAAACATGGACGAAATCAATTACCCCAAAATCAGTTCTCCTATAAACAGAGCAGCGTCGGTTTGTTATATGCTGTTCAGTGTAATATTTAGTAAGATTTTACCGGATACGTGTTTCGTCTTGATAGTTACTGCATTCTTGTTTTCCACAAACGTGCCTATCGCAATGCTATTTTTATTTGGTAACGCGATTATCGCTGCAATCGTAGTTTTGAATTGGGATACCATGTTACAAAAAAATAAATTGGCAGTCGACATTGAATATGAAAACGAAGCACGTCTTCTTGAGATTCTGCACAACTTCGACAAAATCATTTACCGAGGGCAGACAGAGTACGAATCGAAAACATTCAAAGACCGGTCGATCGAGGCGTTCGAAAAAGCATTCGACTTTCAAAACACATCTGAAACATACGGTCTATTAATAAACATTGTCATATCTTGTATATTTGCAGTCATTTTATGGTGGATTATAAAGGCATTCTATTCAAAAGAAGTGACCGCGACATATCTGATTACCGCATTAACAATGTTGATTCTGTACCGCGATAAAATGTCGGGACTAATTAATGTTGTACCTGATTGCGTAGAATTCATAGGAAGAACCAGCACGGTTTTGCAGTATTTCAAAGATATGTCTTTAGCAAAAATCGAGAATGAATATAATGCCAAGACGCTCCCATTCCATAAAATCGAGTTCGACAATATTTCGTTCAAATACAAGACGAATACAACCGATGTCGTTTCTGGTCTGTCCGTCGTATTTAATACAAACAACCACGATATCATTGGAATAACCGGACTTTCGGGTAAAGGAAAGTCGACTATTATGAAAATCTTGCTGAAGATGCATTCGGTGAAGGAAGGGACCGTTTATATCGACGGACACAATATCGACGAATTGTCGCCGGATTATATTCGCGCGAATATCACGTATGTGAGTCAGAA
>Ga0164294_10001799_pt1 | contig 19582 bp, 19 predicted proteins | sample GEODES005metaG_FD_111479 | JGI IMG/M metagenome (GOLD analysis project Ga0164294, IMG submission 111479) | Oligotrophic lake water microbial communities from Sparkling Lake, Wisconsin, USA - GEODES005 metaG | ecosystem: Environmental > Aquatic > Freshwater > Lake | place: USA: Sparkling Lake...
TACGCCAGCCCGGCGCTCAAAGAGGTGCTCAAGCGCACCCTGGGCGTGCCGATTTTTCAGGAACAGGTGATGCAAATCGCCATGGCCGCAGCCAACTTCAGCGGTGGCGAGGCCGACAGCCTGCGCCGCTCCATGGCCGCCTGGAAGCGCAAGGGAGGCGTGCACCATTTCTACGACCGCCTGGTGGGCGCCATGGTGGCCAACGGCTACACGCAAGAATTTGCCGACGGCCTGTTCAAACAGATCGAAGGCTTTGGCGAATACGGTTTCCCCGAGAGCCACGCCGCCAGCTTTGCCCTATTGGTCTACGTGAGCTGCTGGCTCAAACGCCACGAACCCGCTTGTTTTTTAGCCGCCATGCTCAACAGCCAACCCCTGGGCTTTTACGCCCCCAGCCAACTAGTCCAAGACGCCCGCCGCCACGGCGTAGAAGTGCGCCCAGTAGACGTAAGCCACAGCGACTGGGATTGCACGCTAGAAAAATGGGGGTCAGAAAAATGGGGGTCAGATTCCAATTTCCCAACACAAATAGCAGACGAGCAAATGGGGTCAGACGAGCAAATGGGGTCAGAGCCCGATTCAGGACAGCAGCCTGACCGGAGCGCGGGGTGCATAACGAAATCGGGCTCTGACCCCATTTGCGGCCACGCGCAAACCACCTCACCCCCAGAGCGCAACGTGCGCCAACCCAAGGGGGGTCAGAGCCCGATTTCGAACAGCACCCTTTGCGCCGACCACAGCCCCGTCCTGAATCGGGATCCGACCCCCCTTGGGCCGTCCCCCGTTGCTTTCTGCGCCGAAGAGGGTGTTGGTGCGCCAACTCCACAAACCCCTGACCAAGCGCACCCCGCCATCCGCCTGGGCCTGCGCATGGTCAGCGGCTTGCGCCAAGAAGTGGCGCAACGCATCGCGCAGGAGCGCGCCCGCGCGCCGTTTGCCAGCACGCACGACTTGGCGCACCGCTGCGGCTTAGATGCGGGCGACCTGAAGGCTTTGGCCAGCGCCGACGCGCTCACCAGCCTGAGCGGCCACCGCCGCCAGCAAGTGTGGGACGCGTCGGCCCTGCACGCCGCGCCAGAGATGTTTCGCGGCGTGCCGGTGACCGAAGAAGCACTGGCGCTGCCTGCGGCCTGGGAAGGCGAAGAGGTGGTGTTTGACTACGCCGCCACCGGCCTGAGCTTGCGCCAGCACCCGGTTGCTTTTTTGCGCGCGCAACTGGCCGCAAAAAAGCTGCTGAGCGCCGCACAAATGCGCGACTTTCCGCACGGTCGCCTGGCGCGCGCCTGCGGCATCGTCACCATGCGCCAGCAGCCGCACACCGCCAAGGGCGTGATTTTTTTGACGCTGGAGGACGAGACCGGCAGCGTCAACGTCATCGTCTGGAAGGCGGTGAAAGAGGCCTTTCGCCCCGCCCTGTACCGCGCGCGCCTGCTGGCGGTCTATGGCGTGTGGCAGCGCGATGAGGAAAGTGGTGGCCAGGTGCGCCACCTGATTGCCAAACGGCTGGTGGACCTGACGCATTTGCTGGGGCAGTTGGCGACGACGAGCCGGGACTTTCATTAGCCCAGGCGCGCGTTTTGGTCCGCGCGCTATCCGCCAGGCGTCCACGCTGCTCTCCTCTGGCCATGGCGGCGCTTACGACCACGAAGACGATGTGCTCTACCTCACCCGGGACTAAATGCGTATGGTCGACGTAGGCGACGCCGATACCGTGCACACCGACATGGCCAAAATCCACGCCAACACCGAGTTCGCCATCCGCAAAATCTTGACCACTGGCGCTACGCCGCTGCTGCTGGGTGGCGACCACTCAATCCACTCCCCGGTGATCAAGGCATTTGACGGCAAACCGCTGCGCCGCGTCTCTGAGATGAGCCACATCAGTGGCATGACGCACAGTGGCATGACACAGCTGGGCATTCCCAACGTGTCGTCGACCAAGCGGCAAGACTAAGACGACGCGCGCGACGCAGGTTCGCAGATTTACTCGGTGCGCCAAGGTGCGCGATATGGGCGTGTAAGGCGTGCTCAACACCCTGGGCTTTATCTTTCACGCCCGCCGCCAACCGCGCTAAATAAACCAAAGCGCCACATCGACGCGTCAAGTCGCCGCTGGCAAGCGCGGGGCCTTAGAAAGCCCCTTTTTGCAGCAATGAAACCGGCTTATTTGGCCTGCGCTTCAATGGCGATGTCGATGCGCATGTCGTCACCCACGTAGGGTGCGTATTTGCCTGCATTGAATTCGCTGCGCTTGATGGTGACAAAGGCATTGGCACCCAGGGCAGGTACCTTCATCATGGGGTGGGGCATGGCCTGAAAGAGCGTGACGGTCAAGGTCACTGGCTTGGTCACGCCTTTGATGGTGAGCTGGCCTTCGATCGAAGCGGGCTTGTCGCCTTCAAAGACCACTTTGGTGGACTTGAAGGTGGCTTTGGGGAACTTGGCGGTGTCCAAAAAATCTTCGCCCTGGATGTGGCCGTTGAAGTCGGCAAAGCCGGTGTTGACCGTGGTCGTGTCAATCACGATATCCACCGAGCCGGTCTTGGCCTGGGCGTCAAACACCACAGTGCCGGTGGTCTTGCCAAAGCTGCTGAGCTGGGTAGAAAAACCAAAATGCGAATACGAAAAACGCGGGAAGGTGTGTGAGCTGTCCACGGTGTAGCTCAAGGGTGCAGCCAGGGCAGAGCCCGCAGCTAGGGTAGCCAAGGCCAAAGCGGCGCTGAGGTGTTTGAAAGACATCATTTAAATACTCCAGTTGAAAAAAGTGAAAAGTTATTTGCCGGCTAAGGCGGTGAGTTGGAAACTGACTTGGATGTCATTGGCCACGACATCGAATTTGGACCACATGCCTTCGCCGATGGCGTAGTCGGCACGTTGCAAGGTGAAGCTGCCGCTAAGCAGCCCCTGTTTGCCTTGGGGCGTGTGCTTCATGGCGACCTTGATATCGCGGGCGCGCCCCTTGATGGTGAGCGTGCCCAGCACCTCAAACACGTTGGGCGCGGTTTGCTTGACCTGTTTGGCGACAAACAGCGCCTTGGGGAAGGCGCCGGTGTTGAACCAGGACTTGCCCACCACTTCCTCGTCGGCCTCGCCCGAGCCGGTATCGACGCTGGCCAGATCGATCTCGATGCTGGCCTTGGTTTGTTCGGGCTTGGCCGGGTCAAAACTGATTTGCGGGGTGAACTTGGCAAAGTGCCCGTTCATGCCCACGCCCATTTGCTTGAAGCTAAAGCTGACACTGCTTTTGTCTATCTGCACCGCCTGGTAGGGCGCAGCATGTGCGGCTGCAGCCAGCGCCAGGCTGGACAAGGCCAAAAAAAGGGATTTTTTCATCGTCTGAAATAAAGTTGTCATAGCGGCTTCTTTAGTTTGTCGAATGGCGGCGCGCTGGGAGCATGCGACGCAAGATATCGTCCTTGTGAAACACGTGGTGCACAAGCGCTGCGCAAACGTGAACGCCGATCAGCACCAACATACCGATGTTGAGCGCCGAATGCAGTTCGGCCAATTGCTTGCCCAGCGCCTTGTCACGGCCAATCAGGTCTGGCAGGGGCAGCACGCCAAACCACACGGTCTGCACGCCTTTGGCCGAACTCATCAACCAGCCGCTAAGGGGAATGGCAATCATCAGCGCATAGAGCGCAAAGTGGCCGGCGTGGGCCAGTGTTTTCTGGGCGGCGGTCATGCGGGTAGGGTACGGCGGCGGGCGATGGGTGATGCGCCAGACCAGGCGCAGCCAGACCAGCATAAAAACGCTCACCCCCGCCCATTTGTGCCACGAATACAGCTGCAGCTTTTCGGGCGAGAGCGGCAAGTCCGACATGTAAAAACCCAGCGCCAGCAGACCAAAAATCACGAGCGCCATGAGCCAATGCAGGCCTTTGGCGATGGGGGTGAAGTGGGTGTTCATAGCGGGCGGGCTTAATAAAAGGAATAGCCGTCCATGGCAATCACGTAGTCGCTGATGCCCCGGTAAAAGGCCTGCGGCTGCGCCTCAAGGCCCGCCGCACCCAAGGCAGTGAACAGGGGCAAGAGATGGTCTTCGCTGGGGTGGGCGCGCGCGCCGCTGGCGCTGGCTTGGCGGTAGTTCAGCAGCGCGGGGGTGTCTTTGGCCAGCATGTGCTGGTGCACCCAGTCAGCAAAATCTTGCACATAGGCAGGCGTTTGGCCACCGGCCGCGCGCGCGGCCATGTAGTCGCGCAGGTTGTGCGTGACATTGCCCGAGGCGATGACCAGGAAATTTTGCTGCGCCAGACTGGCCAGCGCCTGGCCGATGCGCAAAGCGTGCTCGGGGCCGGCGTGGCTTTGCACCGACAGCGGGATAACCGCAATGTCAGCATCAGGAAACATCTGGCGCAAGGGAATCCAGGCGCCATGGTCCAGGCCGCGCTGCGCGTCTTGCTGCACGTTAAAGCCGTGGGCTTGCAGGGCAGCGACCACCTGCTGCGCCGCCTCGGGACATCCGGTGGCGGGGTAGCGCAGTTCGTACAAGCGCGAATCGAAGCCGCCAAAGTCATGGATGGTTTCGAGCTGGGTGGCCGTGCCCACGGTGGGCTCGGCCGTGTCCCAATGCGGGCTGAGTACCAAGATGGCGCGCGGCGTACCAAAGCTTTGCGCCAAGGTTTCCATGGCCGCACCGGCAGCGCCAGGCTGGAGGGCAAAAGTGGGTGCGCCGTGAGGCACAAAGATAACGTTACGTTGGGTTTGCATGGGTGGGAGTGGATTGCGATAGGTTGGACTGTAGGGCGGTAAAAACAAAAGAAAAAGGGGCTAATCAACAATTACTTGTTGCACAATTAGCAACAATGGACAAACTCGACGCCATGCAAACCTTTGTGCGCGTGGCGCAGGCCGGCAGCTTTACCGCAGTAGCAGACCAGTTGCACGTGGCCCGCTCGGTGGTGACGCGCCAGATCGCCGCGCTAGAAAAGCACCTGGTGGTCAAGCTGATCACACGCAGCACGCGCAGCCTGACGCTCACGGCCGCAGGATCTGCTTACCTGGAAAAGTGCCGCGTCATCCTCAACATGGTGGACGCTGCGGAATCCAGCCTGACTGAGGAAAAAGCCGTACCCCGGGGCCGCATCCGCCTGGCGCTGCCGCTGAGCTTTGGCTTGCAGCGCCTGATGCCCGCCTTGCTGGACTTTGCCAAGGCACAGCCGCACGTCGAGCTGCTGCTCAATTTCTCAGACCAGCGCTCCAACCTGATTGAAGAAGGCATTGACCTGGCCATCCGCATCACCGCCGACCTGCAGCCCGGCGACATCCTGCGCCAGCTTGGGGCCTGCCGCCTGCTCACCGTAGCAGCCCCCGACTACCTGGCCCTGCACGGGCAGCCCACCCACCCGGCACAGCTGCAGCACCACGAATGCCTGGTCTACTCCATGACCAGCAGCACCGCCAATTGGCCGTACCAGCTAGGCGAGCAAGTGCAGCAGTTCCCGGTGCGCGGCCGCCTGAGCGCCAACAACGGCCTGGCGCTGCTGCAGGCCACCGCCCAAGGCATGGGGATTGCACTGCAACCGGACTTCCTCGCTGAGCCTTTTGTGGCGCGCCAAGAGGTGGTGGAAATATTGCACGACTTTGCGCCACCCCCCTTGGGCATTTACGCTGTGCTGCCCAGCAACCGCTACATACCGCACCGGGTGGCGGTGCTAATGGACTACCTGGCCGGGGTGCTAAACGGGGCCGGGACCGGGCTGGGTGGACTGCCCTGACTTTGCCTGCACCGCGCGCTTAGGCCCAAGGCGGCACCTGGCGCCACAATCGCACAAACATGCGCCCAACGGCTTGATCCACCCACTGCCCCAAACCAACACCATGCGCCTGAGCATTTGTATGATCGTAAAGAACGAAGCAGACATGCTGCCGCTGTTTTTGCAGCACGTCGCGGGCCTATGGGATGAGCTGGTTGCGGTAGACACCGGCTCCAGCGACGCCACCGTCGGGCTTTTGCAAGCCGCAGGTGCCCGCGTATTGCACCAGCCGTGGACGGGCGACTTTGCGGCGGCGCGCAACCACTCGCTGGCGGCGGCTAGCGGAGATTGGGTTCTGGTGCTAGACCCCGATGAGCGCTGCTCACCCGAGTTCGTTGCCGCAGCGCGCGCCCTGCTAAACCGCACCGACGTGGGTGCAGCCACAATCCGCATGCAAAACATGCGCGAAGACGGCCACATCCACGAGGCAAATCTGCTGCGCCTTTTCCGCCGCCACGACACGGTGCGGTTTCAATATGCGATCCATGAGGACATTACCGCGTCCGTGATGGCCCGCTTGGCAGCCACGGGCCAGTCTCTGGTGCATTTGCACGGGCCGGTGCTGCACCTGGGTTACGCGCGCGGGTATGCACAGTCACGGGGCAAAAAAGAGCGCGATGTGGGCTTGATCCAAGCCACGCTCAGCGCCACGCCGGACCACATTTACCTGCACTTCAAATTGCTTGAGCAAGCCCGATTTTGGGACGACCCGGCACTGTGGCGGGCATCAGCGCCAGCAGCACAAGCCGCCTACCTGCGGGTCGCGCATCTGGCACACGGGCCGTGGCTGGGCGAAATGTTGGTCATGGTGACCGAGGGCCTGCACCCGAACGACCCGCAGGCAGCGCTGGCCACCCTGGACGCGCTGGCCGCCGTGGGCACGGGGCTTGAAGAGTCACCGGCCTTGGCGTGTAAACGCGGCGATTTGCTGGAGTTGATGGGCCGCTTGCCTGAGTCGGCCCAGGCCTTTGAACAGGCCTTGGTAGCCACTGGCCCGGTGGTCAACCAACAACTCGCGCTCACGCGACCCCGCATGGGCTTGGTACGGCTGGCCATCGCTTCGGGTGATCTGGCGCAGGCGCGTGCGCACCTGGCCCACGTGCTCGAACATGAGCCCAGCGACCCGGAAGCCGCATTCGTGTCTAACTTTTTGTCGGGAATGAAAGCCGCGCCATAAGGCGGCATGCAGGCATCACTTGTGGTGGCTCAGCGCGTTGCTGACGAGCTTGGAGGTGATGTCCACAATCTGGATCATGCGGTCGTAGGCCATGCGCGTAGGGCCAATCACGCCCAAGGTGCCCACCAGTTTGCCGTCGACCTCGTAGGGGGCGCTGACGATGGACAGGTCTTCAAACGGCACCACCTGGCTTTCACCACCAATAAAAATACGCACGCCCTCGGCTTGCCCGGCAATGTCGAGCAGGCGCATGATTTGCGCTTTTTGCTCAAACAGCTCGAAGGCGCGGCGCAAATTGCCCATGTCGCTGGAGAAGTCGCTGAGTTTGAGCAAGTTGCGCTCGCCTGCGATGACCACCTCGTCCTGCGTCTCGGCCATGGCATCTGAGTTGACCGCGACCGCTGCGGCCATCAGACTGGCGATTTCTGAGCGCAGGCTTTCCACCTCGATTTGCAGGCGTTCGCGCACCTGCTCGATGTCCAAACCGACGTAGTGGCTGTTGAGAAAATTGGCCGCCTCCACCAGTTGCGATTGGGAGTGGTCCACCTCGGTAAAGATGACCCGGTTTTGCACATCGCCGTCCGGCGAGACGATGATGACCAGCACGCGGCGCTCCGACAGGCGCAAAAACTCCATATGCCGAAAAGCCGATGTGCGCCGCGGTGCGATGACCACGCCCACAAACTGCGACAAATTCGACAGCAACTGGGCCGCGTTGGAAATGACTTTTTGGGGCTGGTCCGGCGCCAGGCTGTGCGAAGCAAAGCGCTGGGGCTGCACGGTGAGCATGGTGTCAACAAACAGGCGGTAGCCACGCGCCGTGGGCACCCGACCCGCCGAGGTGTGGGGGCTGACGATGAGGCCCAACTCCTCCAGGTCCGACATGACGTTGCGGATGGTGGCCGGCGAGAGCTCCAGCCCAGAGGCCTTGGACAAGGTGCGGCTTCCCACAGGTTGGCCGTCGGCGATATAGCGTTCAACCAGCGCCTTGAGCAACAACTTGGAGCGTTCATCGAGCATCGAAACATTTTAATGATGTAATTTGCCCATGAAACCCCGCGTGAAGTCCCAATTTCGCCATGTGGCCCTGATCGGCAAATACCAGATGGCGCATGCTGCCAACGCAGTGGCCGCCTCGCGTGTAACCCTGGACGAGATTGCGCACTTCCTGATGGACCAGGGTTGTGAGGTGGCCATTGAGGCCGATACCGCCGCCAAGCTGGGTCTGTCCAATTACACCGCCATGGACGTAGACGCCATTGGACAGCATTGCGACTTGTGCCTGGTGGTTGGTGGTGATGGCACCATGTTGGGCATCGGACGCAGGCTAGCGCAGTTCAAGGTGCCACTGATCGGCATCAACCAGGGGCGGCTTGGTTTTATCACGGACATCGCGCTGGACCACTACGCCACCACGCTGGCGCCCATGCTGACGGGTCACTACGAAGTCGACGACCGCAGCCTGATGCATGCGCAGGTGATGCGCGACGGGCGCTGCGTTTTCTCGGCCCTGGCCATGAACGACGTGGTGGTCAACCGGGGCGCAACCTCGGGCATGGTGGAGTTGCGTGTCGAGGTAGATGGCCATTTCGTGGCCAGCCAGCGCGCTGATGGCCTGATCATCGCCACACCCACCGGATCGACCGCCTATGCCTTGTCGGCGGGCGGGCCGCTGCTGCACCCCTCCACGCCGGGATGGGTGCTGGTGCCTATCGCCCCGCACACGCTGTCTAACCGCCCGCTGGTGTTGTCGCATGCCGCAGAAATCGCAATCGAAATCGTCGCCGGACGCGACGCCAGCGCCAACTTTGACATGCAGTCGCTGGCCAGCCTGATGCACGGCGACCGCATCGTGGTGCGCCGCTCAGAGCACCAGGTGCGTTTTCTGCACCCAAAAGGCTGGACGTATTTCGACACGCTGCGCCAAAAACTCCATTGGAACGAGGGAGGCGCATAAACCGTGGGACTCAGACGTATCGTGCTACGCGATTTTGTGATCGTTGAGGCGCTTGACCTGGAACTCGCCGGCGGATTTACCGTTCTCACAGGCGAGACTGGCGCCGGAAAGTCGATTTTGGTCGACGCGCTGCAACTGGTCACCGGCGCTCGTGCCGAAGCAGGCGTGATTCGCGAGGGCGCGCCGCGCACCGAAGTCAGCGCCGAATTTGACTGCCCCGCCGGCCTGGAAGCCTATTTGGCAGACGCTGGTTTTGACGCCAACGAGACCCTGCTTCTGCGCCGCAGCGTGGACCTGGGTGGCAAAAGCCGCGCCTGGGTCAACGGCAGCCCCGCCACGGCGCAGCAACTGCGCCATCTGGGCGAGCAGCTGATCGATATCCATGGCCAGCACGCCTGGCAAAGCCTGACCCGGCCCGAGGCCGTGCGCGAACTGCTCGATGGCTATGGCCGCATCGCCAGCGCGCCGCTGACAGCCTTGTGGCAAGCCTGGCGCCAGGCACACAGCGCACTGGAAGCAGCGCTGCAAGCCCAGGACGCGCTACAACGTGAGCGCGACCGCCTGGCCTGGCAAATTGCCGAGCTGGAAAAGCTCAAGCCCCTGACCGACGAGTGGGACCAACTCAATGCGCAGCACAGCCGATTAGCGCACGGCCAAACCCTGCTGGAGGCCAGCGAGTCAGCGCTGGCATTGCTCTCGGGCGAGGCCGAAAGCGCATTGACCCCCTTGCACGGTGCGCTACAGAAGCTGCTGGGCCAGGTGCACTTGGAGCCCGACTTCCAAAGCCCGGCAGACGTGTTGGCGTCCGCTCTCGCGCAAATAGAGGATGTGGCCCATACGCTGCGCAGCTACCAGCGCCGCATCGAGCCCGATCCGGCGCTGCTGGCCGAGCTCGACGCCCGACTGGCACTGTGGGTTTCTTTGGCGCGGCGCTACAAGTGCAGCCCGCCGGAGCTGGCAGACTCCTTGGCTCAGTGGAAGTCCGAGCTGGCCGGGTTGGATGCCGCCAGCGACCCAGAGCGCCTCCAACGCGAGGTGCAGCGCACGCAAGCAGCCTATCTGCTGGAGGCGCAAAACGTCTCCCGCGCCCGCACCGAGGCGGCCAAGCGCCTGGAACAGGCCATTACGCAGGCCATGCAAGGGCTGGGTATGCAGGGCGGGCAGTTCGCGGTCGCGCTCCAATCCCTCGAGAACCCCCAACAAAGCGGCCTGGAGGAAGTGGTTTTCATGGTCGCCGGCCATGCCGGGAGCACGCCACGCGCGGTGGCCAAAGTGGCCTCAGGGGGCGAGCTCTCGCGCATCGCCTTGGCCATCGCCGTGACCACCAGCCAACTCGGTGCTGCGCCAACGCTGATTTTTGACGAGGTGGACGCCGGCATTGGCGGGACGGTGGCACACACGGTGGGCCAGCTCATGCAGCAACTGGGGTGCGACCGCCAAGTGATGGCGGTGACCCATTTGCCCCAGGTGGCGGCCTGCGCAGACCAGCATTGGGTGGTTTCCAAACATCTGCAAGGCGCCAGCACCGTCAGCACGGTGCAGCAAGCCCAGGACGAGCAGCGCACCGCCGAGATTGCGCGCATGTTGGGCGGCCAGGCAATGTCAGCCGCAACCCTCGCGCACGCCCAAGAAATGCTGCAACAGGCCCGGGTTTAAGGAGAATCTATGGAACTGGTCCTGATCACTGGCATGTCGGGCTCTGGAAAGTCGGTGGCCTTGCACGCGCTGGAAGACTCCGGGTTTTACTGCGTGGACAACCTGCCCCCCGAGCTCTTGCTCGATTTCGTGGCTCTGGAGCAAAAAAACCAGGCGCCCCGCATTGCGATTGCCATCGATGTGCGAAGCGCAGCGTCACTGCCTTTGGTACCTGAGCAACTCGCTTTGCTGCGTGCCAAGGGCCTGGCCATCAAATCCCTGTTTCTTGACGCCAGCACCGACACACTGGGCCGGCGTTACTCCGAAACGCGGCGTAAGCACCCGCTGTCCCAAATCGAAGGCGGCTACTCCCGGGGGGAGCAAAACCGGCGTCTGGTCGATGCAATTGAGCTGGAGCGCCAGATGCTGTCGGCCATACGCGACGTGTCTTACGTGATCGACTCCAGCATGCTGCGCGCGGCCCAACTACAAGGCTACGTTAAGGCGTTGATCTCCTCCCCCGCCGAGCAGCTAACCCTGGTGTTTGAATCCTTTGCCTTCAAGCGCGGGGTACCCGCCGATGCCGACTTTGTGTTTGATGTACGCATGCTGCCCAACCCGCACTACGAGAGCGCATTGCGCGCCCTGGACGGCCGCGACGCGCCGGTGGCAGAGTTTTTGCACGCCCAGCACGAGGTGCAGGAAATGCGCGCGCAGGTGCAGCAGTTTTTGGACTACTGGCTCGCGGCTATGGAGCGGGACCACCGCAGCTACGTCACCGTAGCCATTGGCTGCACCGGCGGCCAGCACCGCTCGGTCTACCTGGTAGAACAACTGGCCCAGCATTTCGCCGGCCACTGGGCCACGCTCAAACGACACCGCGAGTTGGACGCGCTCGCGCCCAAGCCCCCCTAGGCGCTCACTGCGAGCCGCTCTGATCCAGGAGCTTTCGAATCGGCGCGGGCAGACCCAGGCCCGGCCAGCGCTGTGCCGCCACCCACGAGCCGCCGACATCGCCAAGCGATTCTGGTGTGCGCAGGTCTAGGCGCCAGGGGTGTAAATGCAAGTCTTTGTGCGTAAGCACATGCACAAACGCCGGTAAGGGTTCCAGCTGCGCCTGCCAGCGCACGGGTACTGCGGCGTGCAGCGCCGCTTCGCTTTCAAAAAGTGGCAAACAGTGCAAGGCCGCCCACACGCCCGGCGTGGGCCGTTGACTAAGCCAGACCGCGCCGTCGCTGGTGCGCGCCCACAGCAGCCACAGCGACTGGCTGGAGCGCTTGAGCCTGCGGCTGCGCACCGGGTAGCGCTGGGGCTCACCCTGGGCATGGGCCCGGCAATCGGACTGCAGCGGGCAGACACCACACAAAGGGGTTTTTGGCAAACATACGGTCGCGCCCAAGTCCATCATGCCCTGGGTGTAGCGCGCCATGGCCTGCGGTGCGTCCTGTGCCGATGGCAGCAGGGCCGTGGCCGCGTCCCACAAGGCGCGCTGCTGCGCTGCCAGCGCCAAGTCACCATCAAAACCTACCACCCGTGCGACCACCCGCTTCACGTTGGCATCCAAAATCGCCACCCGTTGGCCGTAACACAAGGAGGCGATAGCCGCAGCGGTGGAACGGCCAATGCCTGGCAGGGTCTCCAACACGTCGGCGCTGCGGGGCAGCACCCCGCCGTGCTGCACCACCACGGTTTGCGCGCAGCGGTGCAAATTGCGCGCGCGGCTGTAGTATCCCAGGCCGCTCCACAAACCCAGGACCTCGTCCAAACTGGCATCAGCCAGGTGCTGTAGCGTGGGCAAACGCGCCACAAAGCGATTGAAATAGCCGCTGGCCGTGGCCACCTGGGTTTGCTGCAACATGACCTCGGACAACCACACCCGGTACGGATCTTTGGTGTTTTGCCATGGCAAGTGATTGCGCCCGTGCTTCTCCTGCCAGCTTACGACCCGTCGGGCCAACACGCCGGGTGCGGTCGGAGCCTTCATGGTTTTTGGCAGGTCGCGCAATAAAAGGTTGAACGCTGGCCCTGTCGAATGGTGCGCACCACGCTGCCGCACACCCGACACGCCTGACCTGCGCGGCCATAGACAGCGGCTTCCAATTGAAAATACCCCGACTCGCCCTTTGCGTTGGAGAAGTCACGCAAGGTGCTGCCGCCTTTTTCCACCGCGCGGGCCAACACGGAGCGAACGCACTGGTGCAACAACGCCAGCCGGGCGCGACTCAGGCGTGCGCAGCGTGTGGTGGGTCGGATTCCGGCTAAAAACAGCGCTTCGGAAGCGTAAATATTGCCCACGCCCACCACCACATCGCCTGCCAGGAGCGCCTGTTTGATAGGTGCACGGCGCTTTTTTAGCAGGGCGCAAAAGGTCTCTAAGTCAAACCCATCGCCCAGGGGCTCCACCCCGAGTTTTCCCAACAACTTTTGCGCCTGCGGGCTGTTTTGGTGCGGCGCAAACACCACGGCGCCAAAACGGCGCGGGTCGTTCAGGCGCAGCAGGCCGTGCGAGGTGTGCAGGTCAAAATGGTCGTGCTTGCCCGCAGACCCGGCGTTTTCTGAAAACGCCAGGCTACCCGACATACCCAAATGCACCAGCAGCAGGCCGTGTTGCAAATCCACCAGCAGGTATTTGCCTCGCCGGCGTACACCCGCAATCTGCTGGCCCACCAAAAACTGCGGATCACACCCCAGGGGCCAACGCAAGGGCTTACCTATAAACACCGATTGGATGTGTGCGCCAGCTATACGTGACGCAAAGCTCAGGCGGGTGACTTCGACTTCGGGTAATTCTGGCATGCGGGGCAAGCAAATAGGTGGGAAATGGGACGCGGCAGGCCTGCACGCGCAGGCCTTGGATTATTATGGTCGTATGTCACGCATCACCCAAATACTTGCCACAGCGGTCCTGGCCTACACTGCCTGCGTGCACGCGCAAGAGACGCCGAAGGCGCAAGTGCTGGAGTCTGGGCCACCTGCCCGGTCCGCGCTCACGGCCGAGCTCTTTTACCAACTGCTTCTAAGCGAAATCAGCCTCCAAAACAAGGACATGGGCTCGGCTTATGGGCTGATGCTCAACGCCGCGCGCCAAGGCAATGACCCCCAACTCTTTGAGCGGGCAGTGGAAATTGCGTTGCGTGCGCGCGATGCCAACGCGGCCCTGGCTGCCGCTCGCGCATGGCAACAAGCGTTTCCCCAATCCCCGCAAGCCGAGCGCAACCTGCTCCAGTTACTCATCGGCCTGAATCGGCTGGCCGACACACTGGCGCCTGCTCAGCGCATGGTGGCCCGCGCGCCCGAGGCTGAACGCGCCGCGACGATCACGGCTTTGGCGCGGATTTTTTCGCGTGCGAGTGACTCCAGCGGCGCCGCCGATGTGTTTGAGAAGGCATGCGGGCCCGAACTGGCGCGGCGCTCCAGCGGACCTGCGGCCTGGGCCGGGGTGGGAAATTTGCGCTTACTGGCGAAAGACAAAGCCGCCGCCCTGACCGCAGCGGGCAAAGGCCAAGCACTCGACGCGCTGTCCGACGACGTGGCCGTTCTCAGCTTGAACCTGCTGGACTACCAATTCGAAGCGGCGCAAGCCCTGTTGGCAGCGTACCTGCAGGGCCGGCCACTGCCCGAAGTCCGCATGGGCTACGCCCGCAAATTGATCGAACTTCACCGCTACCCCCAAGCCCTTGCCCAGGTGGAGCGTATCAACCAAGAGCATCCCGGATTTGCCGAAGCCTGGCTGGTGCGCGGTTCGATTGAATTCCAAAATCAAGCACTGGCCAAAGCCGAGGCTTCCCTCGCCACCTATTTGGCTTTGCCTGCGAACAACCCTGACGCAAGCGCCGACGAGGACACGGCAGAAACCTCCCGCGGCGCCGTACAGGCGTATTTTTTGCTATCGCAAATTGCCGAAAAAAACAAGGACGCCGCTCGGGCACAGGCCTATCTTGCTCGCATCCATAGCCCGCAGGATGCTGCCCGGGTTCAGTTGCGCCGCGCCATGATTTTGGGCCGCATGGGGAAATTGGACGAGGCACGCGCGCTGATCCGCAGCCTGCCAGAAACCCAGAACGAGGACGTGCGCAGCAAAATCAACGCTGAAATACAAATGTTGCGCGACAACCAGCAGGAACAGGCCGCCTACGATGTGCTGACGCAAGCGCTTGCACAATTCCCCGGCGACGCGGATTATTCTTACGAATTGGCCATGTCAGCCGAAAAGCTGGGCCGCAGCCAGGAGATGGAAAAGCTTTTGCGCGCCATCATTGCCAGCACACCAGACTACGCTGCGGCCTATAACGCGCTAGGTTATGCACTTGCGGACCGCAACGAGCGGTTGACCGAAGCACGCCAATACATCCAAAAGGCCTTGCAATTCGCGCCCGATGATCCGTTTATCCTGGACAGCCTAGGCTGGGTGGAGTTCCGCATCGGCAACTGGGCCGAGTCGTTGGCTATACTGCAGAAGGCCTTTGCAGCCCGACCCGACCCGGAAATTGCCGCCCATTTAGGCGAGGTTTTTTGGCACTTGAACCAACGCGAGCAGGCGCTCTCCGTTTGGGAGCAAGGCCTTGCGCTCCATGTCGAAAATGAAACGCTCAAGTCGACTATCGCGCGATTGCGCGACAAACCGTGACAAGGACTGGACGTTGGCTGTCCGATGCAAGGGCGCTATTTTTTGCAGTTTTGTGCACCCTTCTCCAAACGGCTTGCATGACGACGCTTGCGCTGGAAACCGCCACTAACGAGGCTGCTACGCAAAAGGTGTGGCAAGGTCGTATCGGCGTCAAGGTAGCAAGCAATCCGCCCCAGGCGTTTTCGGCCCAGTTTGAGCTTAGCGGGACCAGTGAGGAGGGCAAATTCTCGCTGAGCACCGCCCTGGGTACTAGCTTGGCACGCATGCATTGGGATGCTGCCGGCGCCAGTTTGCGCACATCCCAAGAATCGAAGCAATTCGCCTCGGCCGACGAGATGCTCCAACACAGCCTGGGCGCCGCACCGCCACTGATCGCTCTTTTTGCTTGGCTGGCGGGCCAGGACGCGGCAGCGCCGGGCTGGGACGTTCAGCTGCAAGACATCGCGGCCGGTCGCATCCATGCACGCCAAACCAAAGCGACGCCTAGCGTGGCTATCAGCATCGTATTCGAACCTCGATGATTCGATGATGCAGTCCCTCTACGACATTGCTGCGCCGGCCAAGCTCAATCTTTTTCTGCACATTACGGGACGGCGCCCGGACGGCTACCACCTGTTGGAATCGGTCTTCATCCTGATTGATTGGTGCGACCGCCTACATTTCGACTTGCGACGCGACGGGCTGCTGAGCCGCGAAGACCTCACCTGGGAGTTGCCCGCCGACGACCTGACACTGCGCGCGGGCCGTGCGCTTCAAAAGGCCACCGGCTGCACCTTGGGCGCACACATCGGCGTGTCCAAGTCCGTCCCGGCCCAAGCGGGCATGGGTGGGGGTTCTTCGGACGCGGCATCCACTTTGCTGGCGCTCAACCTGTTGTGGGATTTGCACCTGCCTCGGGCAGAACTGGGACGCATTGGCGTAGCGCTGGGGGCGGATGTGCCCTTCTTCTTGTTTGGGAAAAATGCCTGGGTGCAAGGCATTGGCGATCAGCTTACGCCCATTGACGTCCCTATGGCCCGCTTTTTGATCGCCAAACCCGACGCTGGGCTTGACACCCAGCGCATCTTTTCCGACCAAGATCTCAAACGCAATACGGAACTTGCTACAATGTCAGGCTTCTTTAAAGACCCATTTGGCTTTGGCCGAAACGACTTGCAGCCTGTCGCTGAAAAGCACTGCCCTAGCGTTGGACAAGTCCTTTCGTGGTTTTCAGGCAAGGGTTTGAAGGCAAGAATGACGGGGTCTGGCAGTGCGGTGTTTGCGCAACTGCCCCATGACATTGACACACAAGATGCGCCTTGCGCCGTGATGTTGAAAGCATGCAGCAGTTTGGAGGCGCATCCCTTGATTGGATGGTCGTGAAGCGTTGGTTTATCGGTTAGTGGCAGTAGCTTTCTAACCCGTGTAGGGGAATCGCCAAGTTGGTTAAGGCACTGGATTTTGATTCCAGCATGCGAAGGTTCGAATCCTTCTTCCCCTGCCAAAATTTTTTTGTATCCAAAAACCTATTAGCTCTGGATCCCCTCATGCAGGAACCCTACCATCCCGATTTCATGGTTTTTACGGGAAACGCCAACCCAGGCATGGCAACAGACATTGCCCGCGATCTGGGAATTAGCTTGGGAGCCGCAACAGTAGGCCGCTTTTCTGATGGCGAGGTCAATGTCGAAATTAACCAAAACGTGCGTGCACGTGACGTTTTTGTGGTTCAAAGCACCTGCGCACCAACCAACGAAAACCTGATGGAGTTGCTGATCATGGTGGACGCGCTTAAGCGCGCGTCAGCCGAACGCATCAGCGCTGTCATTCCCTACTTTGGCTATGCCCGGCAAGACCGCCGACCGCGCTCCACGCGTGTGCCTATTACTGCCAAAGTAGTGGCCAATATGCTTCAAGCAGCCGGTGTATCGCGCGTGCTGACCATGGACTTGCATGCCGACCAGATTCAAGGTTTTTTTGATATCCCGGTGGATAACATCTATGCCTCGCCGGTTCTGCTAGGCGACTTGCGGCAAAGAAACTACGACGACCTCATCGTCGTCTCGCCCGATGTGGGCGGCGTGGTGCGGGCACGGGCCCTAGCCAAGCAGCTCAATTGCGACCTAGCCATCATCGACAAGCGCCGGCCCAAAGCCAATGTAAGCGAAGTCATGCACGTGATCGGCGAGATAGAGGGGCGCAACTGCGTGGTCATGGATGACATGATTGACACGGCAGGCACCCTGGTCAAAGCCGCAGAGGTGTTGAAAATGCGCGGCGCCAAGAAGGTCTATGCCTATTGCACCCACCCGATTTTTTCCGGCCCGGCCATTGAGCGGATTTCGCAAGGCGACGCACTGGACGAAGTGGTGGTGACCAACACCATTCCCTTGAGTGCTGCCGCGGTGAACTGCAAGAAGATCCGCCAACTCACGGTGGCGCCGCTAATCGCGGAGACGATTCAGCGCATTGCCAAAGGTGAGTCGGTTATGAGTTTGTTCTCAGATCAAGACAATTTGTTTTGATCTGGGCAAAAAGCGGGCGCTGCTCAACCAGGTTGGTTGTCAGCGCCTTTGTTAAACCGGAGTCACACTGGTCGCGGTGGACTCCCTCAGGAGTAAGTTATGAAATTTGTCGCTTTTGAGCGCGCGAAGCAGGGCACGGGTGCGAGCCGCCGTCTCCGCATCACTGGTCGCACACCTGGTATCGTATATGGAGGTTCCGCCGAACCCTTGAACATTGAACTAGACCACAACGCCTTGTGGCACGCCCTCAAGAAGGAAGCATTCCATGCGTCCATCTTGGACATGGAGTTGAACGGCGTTGAAAGCAAAGTCCTGTTGCGCAACGTGCAAATGCACCCCTTCAAACAATTGATTTTGCACATCGACTTCCAACGTGTGGACGCTAACACTACCTTGCACATGAAAGTGCCATTGCACTTCAGCGGCGAAGAAAATTCTCCAGCGTTCAAGCTCGACGCCTGCTTGATCACCCATGTCGTCACTGACTTGGAAGTGTCTTGCTTGCCTGCGAACCTGCCCGAATTCATCGCCGTGGACCTCAGCGGCCTGAAGAAAGGCACTTCCTTGCACGCCAAGGACCTATCCTTGCCCAATGGCGTCACCGCCGTGATCCGTGGCCGCGAAAACCCTGTCATCGTTTCTGTCGTGACGCCGGTGGCTGAAGTGGTCGAAGCGCCGGTCGCCGCACCGGTCAAAGGAAAAGGCAAGAAGTAAGCACGAGGCTCTATCTTGCAAACGGCCCACTTAGGTGGGTCGTTTTCCTTTCAGGCAATCACTTTCGGTCTACCATGCGCGTACTTCTCCCTCGTCGGCACGCCACTTCATCAAAACCTTTTCCCAAACGCCATGATCAAGCTTCTTGTCGGCTTGGGCAACCCCGGCCCTGAATACGAAGCCACGCGGCACAACGCGGGTTTTTGGTTTGTAGAGGGCGCGGCGCGCGCGCTCAAAACCTCGATGGTGATGGACCGCAATTACCACGGGCTGGTGGCGCGCACCAGTTTTCAGGGCCAACCACTGTGGCTGCTGCTGCCACAAACCTTTATGAACCTGTCGGGTAAATCGGTGGCTGCGCTTGCGCAGTTCTTCAAAGTCAACGCCGATGAAATTTTGGTCGTGCATGATGAACTGGATTTATCGCCAGGCGAGGCAAAGCTCAAATTCGGCGGTAGCCACGCTGGGCACAATGGGCTGCGCGACATTCACGCTCAGCTGGGAACGGGAGGCTATTGCCGTCTGCGCCTGGGCGTAGGCCACCCCGGCGTGAAGTCGGAGGTAGTACATTGGGTGCTCAAAAAGCCTTCTTTAGGCGACCGGATCGCCATCGACCAATGCATAGACCGTGCGCTTGCTGCACTGCCGACTCTTTTGCTAGGTGACATGGACAAGGCCATGCTGCTGATTCATACCAGTCGCCCGCCAAGGCCCAAGCCTACACGGCAACAAGATTCCATATTGCAAACCCTTCCCAAAATGGCAGAATAAACGACAGCGGCCAAAGAGCCGCAGTGTCCAAGCTAATCAGGGAGGGAAAATGAAAGCATTGTTTATTCGCGCACAGCTCCATGCCATGGTCCTCGTCTGCTTATGTGCTACGGGGCCAGCAGTGGCGCAAACGGTCTACCGGTGCGGTAGCAGCTATAGCGATACGCCCTGCCCGCAAGCGCTCCGCGTTCCCGCTGCAGACCCGCGTACCCGGGAGCAAAAAGCGCAAACCGAGCGCGCCACCACACAGGCTGCGATGCTGGCAGAGAAACTCGAAAAGTCTCGCCGCATCGATGAGGGAGAGGCGATTCGTCGTGCTCAAACTGAGGCCAAAGCGGCAGCCCCAGCCACCAAAACGGCTCACGAAAACAAGCCAGACGGTGAGGCTGCGCCCCACAAAAACGGCAAAAAAAATAAGAAAGCGACAACAGCGCCACTGCA
>Ga0164294_10001800_pt1 | contig 19574 bp, 14 predicted proteins | sample GEODES005metaG_FD_111479 | JGI IMG/M metagenome (GOLD analysis project Ga0164294, IMG submission 111479) | Oligotrophic lake water microbial communities from Sparkling Lake, Wisconsin, USA - GEODES005 metaG | ecosystem: Environmental > Aquatic > Freshwater > Lake | place: USA: Sparkling Lake...
CGCAAGGCGGCCGTTCGCGCCCGTTCACGACGCGCCTCTTCTTCAGCCGAAAGCGCGCTTTCCTCTGGCAGCAGCGCCCGGGCATCCACCAACCGCGCCTTCTCGCGGGTCTTGAGGTCATAAGCCCAGAGGTCCAAACGGTCCTTGTCCTCAACCGATCCCTGCAACCAGGTAACGCGGGTACCGTCTGGGGAGAAGCGCAGGCCACGGAGGCCAGCACCGGCCAATTCCGGCGCTGCAAACAAGCGCTCCAACGTCAAGGCATTGGCGTCGCCGACGAACGGCCCCGCCATCGGGACAGGCGCGCTACCGGAGGCGGCGGCGGCCGGCAAGGCAGCCCCCAGCAAAGCCAAACGCAACGCCAGAGGCAAGGTCAGAAGCCTGACCAGAGGCCTAGCCAAAGGCCTAGCCAGAGGCCTGATCAGAGTCATGACCAACGGCGCGACCAAAGGCATAGCACGGCCAAGCGCAGCGCGGAGACTGCGCAAGAATTTCGCCGGGAAAGCAGCAGGCATGGGGACTCCGGTAGACTTCGCCAATCCGTCACTCCGGAGTCTAACCCGTGTCCCAGCCTTCCCTGCGGCCCCTACTGGTGGCCCTCGCCCTCCTCGCCCTCACCGGTTGCTCCCCGTTGCATTCGACCCAAAAGCCGAACGCTGCTAAGGCCGGCGTAGCGGTCGCCAAGCCATCCCCAAAACCCGGTGTTCAGTCCGTCGCGGCGGTAGCCACTAAGACCCTCCGCCCGGGGCTGGCTTACCCCGTATTTGCTCGCGGCGACCACCACGACACCTACTTCGGCGAGACCGTCGCCGACCCTTATCGGGTGATGGAAAATGTCGATGACCCTGCGGTGCGCGCTTGGGTCGCAGGGCAAAACCAACTCGCTGAACCGTACCTCACCGGCATTCCTGCCCGCGCCACCCTCAAGGACCGACTGACCAAACTGTGGACCTTCGAACGCTTCGGGCTGCCCGCGCGGTATGGGCAGCGGTACTTCTTCCAGCGCAATGACGGTCGGCAGAATCAGTCCGTGCTCTATGTAACGGATGCGCTCGATGCCGCCCCGCGCATCCTCATCGACCCGAATACCTTCTCGAAAGACGCCACCGTTTCGCTTGCCTCCTACGACATCGCGCCACAAGGGGAACTCATCGCCTACGCAGTCTCCGACGGTGGTACGGACTGGAGGACGTGGCGCATTCGTCGTGTGGCCGACGGCCAGGATCTGACGGATAAACTGCACCTGACGAAGTTCACCAGCATCGCTTGGATGCCCGACGGCAAGAGCTTCTTCTATTCACGCTACCCGCAACTTGCTGGCGAGACCACGGGGCTGGTGGGCGATGACCGCCAACAAGTCGTGGTGTACTACCACGTGGTCGGGCAACCGCAGACCGCCGACGTGCCGGTCTATGCCGTCACGGACCACAAGACCCGCAATCCCTACGCCACTGTCTCGGATGACGGTCGCTGGCTGCTCATCAGCATCAGCGATGGCTTCGACCGCAACGCCATTCATGTGGCCGACCTCACCGGCTGGCAACCCGGCAAGCCCTTGCCTTTGCAGCGCACGCTGGACCAATGGGACGGACTCTATGGCTTCCTCGGCAATGACGCCGGCGTGTTGTACTTCCAGACCACGTCGGGTGCGCCGCGCGGGCGCATCATCGCCGTCGATATGTCGCGTCCGGCCGCCAAAGATTGGCAGACGCTCGTGCCAGAGGCCGCCGAAACCATCAATGCCGCTTCTTATGTGGGCGGCAAGTTCGTGGTCAACGTACTGCAGGACGCCCGGTCGCGGGTCCGTTTGTACAGCCTTAGCGGTGTAGTGCTCGGCGAAGTGCCGCTGCCAGGCCTCGGCAGTGCCGCCGGCTTCGGCGGTCGTAGCGACGACACCGAAACGTTCTTCAGCTATACCGACTATCTGACACCAGCGGCGGTCTACCGTTATGACATGACCACCGGTATTGCTACGCTGTTCCGCTCGCCCAGCGTGGACTTCCGTGGCGCCGACTACGTGACGGAGCAAGTGTTCTATCAGTCCAAGGACGGTACACGCGTACCGATGTTCCTGACTTATCGGCGCGACCTCCCGAAAGACGGCCGGCGGCCCACGCTGCTCTATGGCTACGGGGGCTTCGACGTCTCACTCACACCAGGCTTCAGCGTGCCAATTGCCGTGTGGCTAGAACAGGGTGGCGTGTACGCTGTGGCCAACTTACGCGGGGGCGGTGAATATGGCGCTGCTTGGCACGAGGCCGGCACCAAGCAGCACAAGCAAAACGTCTTCGACGATTTCATCGCCGCCGGCGAATGGCTGGTGAATTCCGGCTGGACCGCTCCGGACCGCCTCGCGATTCACGGACGCAGCAACGGTGGCCTGCTCGTCGGCGCCACGCTGCTGCAGCGGCCGGACCTGTTTGCTGCTGCACTGCCTGGCGTTGGCGTGCTGGACATGTTGCGTTACCACACTGCGAGCGCGAACGCCCGTGGCTGGTCCAGCGACTATGGTCTCTCCGAAGTGGAAAGCGATTACCGCGCACTGAAGCAATACTCACCTGTGCACAACGCAAAGGAAGGCCGCTGCTATCCGCCCACCCTCATCACCACTGCCGACCATGACGACCGCGTGGTACCGTGGAACAGCTTCAAGTTCGGGGCAGCGTTGCAGTACGCTCAGGCTTGCCCCAACCCGGTGCTGCTGCGCGTCGAAACGCGCGCCGGGCATGGTGCCGGCAAACCGACCTGGATGCAGGTCGAAGACTGGGCCGATCAATTCGCCTTTCTGTTTCGCCATCTGCAGATGCCGGGCGGGGCTCCCAACAACGCCGGCACCGGCAATATCGCGCAGGACTGAGCAGCAACCACCCCATGAAGAACCAGCGGCCATCATTCCTCGAAGCGGGCAAGCGCAAGTTCCTTTCCGAGGGCAAGCGCAGCTTCATGCGTAATGCGAACCTGCCAAAGCCACCGGCCGACATACCACCACCACCTCTGGCCAGCCGCCATGAAGACTTCGACCTGGGGCGCTGGCGGGTTAGGCCTGCCATGGCCACGCTGGAGCGTGACGGCAAAGCTGTAAAGTTATCCACGACCACGCTCGCAGTGTTGCTGGTACTGCGCGAAGGCTTGGCCGATCAACATGGGCCCGTGGTGGAAGTGAGCCACTGCGCAGTTCGTATCTTCGGCAAGATAAAGCAAACGAACGGCGTTCGCTTGGCAGTAGGCGAGTTGCGTCGCCTGCTCGATGGCGAAGATGCGCGTATTGACTCGCCGCTAGCGGGGCATTACCAACTGGTGGTCGGCCACGGCCCCGGAAGCATCGAGCTCGACGACGATGTGCCTGACGCCAACGCGATACGCAACTTCCTGACGGCGCGTCGCAAGCGACGCCTCATCTTCGGTGCGACCGCAGGTGCAATCACGCTGTTGATTGGCGGCAGCTTAGTAGGCTGGATCAATGATGGCATCGTCGTGCGCGGGATACCTTCCAAGCCCATGCCGCTTACCCAATGGCCAGGTCGCGAAGAATCGCCGAGCCTTGCACCGGACGGTCGGCGTCTCGTGTTCAGCTGGACACCTTCTGGCGGGACGAGTGACCTGTTCATACTCGCTTTCGGCCAGCCCCAACCACAGCGTTTACTGCCCCCAGTGGGCCCTGGAGTTGAGCGGCGCTTCCCGGTTTGGTCGCCCACGGCGAAGCTCATCGCCTATTACCAACTCGAAGGGCAGGACTGTCAGTTGCGCGCGGTATCCCCAGTGGGTGACGGCGACCGCGCCTTGACGGTCTGCAATTCCGAAGACGTGGGACCGCTCGCTTGGTCACCCGATGGCGCTTCCGTGGTCTTCGCCGAGCGCACTGCCGCTGACATGCCGGTCCGTATCGTTTCCTTCGACCTCGACGATAAGTTTGGTCAGGGCCGACGACAAGCGCTAACCACCCCATCAGTAGGACAGCCCGGCGATACCTTGCCAGCGTTCTCGGCCGACCAGCAATCGCTGTACTTCGTCCGCGAACGCGCCTTAGGCAACATGGATATCGCCGGTATCGATTTTGGCCGTGCCAAAATACGCCGACTGACTCGCGATGCCGCGACCTGGACCGGCTTGTTAGTCGAACCAGGCGGACGCAATCTGCTGGGCAGCAGCGATCGCGGTGGCGCTTCGGCCTTGTGGCGGGTGCCCATTACGGCTGCCACACCGGAATTGGTACTGGAAGACTCAGCCCATCTGCGGCAGCCCACGCTGTCTCAAGACGGGACGCGGCTGGTGTTTGAGCGGGCACGTGAACTGACTCGTGTGTTGGCCCTGCCACTGGCTTTTGGCGGTGGCACCGAATTCAACCGTGAGGCTGCCGCGCCAGTGGCATGGCTTGAGCCCAACGCCCATGTGTCGGGCGTACAGTTTTCGCCGAACGGCATGCAGGTCGCTTATGTCAGCGATGCCGGCGGTCAAGCACGAATCTGGATAGCCCGAGCCGATGGTAGCGGCGCACGTGCGCTGAACAGCCTGAAGGCCACCCGCATGGATGCCCCGCGCTGGTCACCGGACAGCCGCTCACTGGTAGTGGCCGCCGCCGTCGAAGGTTTTTACCAACTTCATCTATTGGATGCAGCACGCGACAAGGCAGAGAAACTGACCACTGACGAAGCGGACGAACGCGTCCCGGCTTGGTCTCGTGACGGACGCTGGATCTACTACGGATCAACGCGCGGTGCGGTGGTCATCGAGGTGGCTAGTGGCCCATCGGTGCGTGGGGCGCGCTGGCAACTCTGGCGACGTCCGGCGCCGGGACAACGCTCAAGGGACCCCGAACAACTGACCACGGACGGTGGCTTCGCGGCGCAGGAGAGTGTGGATGGCAATACGCTCTTCTTCACACGGCCCGACCGCCCAGGACTATTCGCTAGGCCAACGCGCGGCGCAGGTGACGATCTGTTGGTTTCACGCGAACCCGCAGTGCCCGATTTCGCCCAGTGGACCGTCGCCAAGGATGCGCTGTATATCGTTGCACGCGAGGACCTGTTGGAAGGCCACCGTGGCGCTGGTATCACGCGATTGGTTCGGATCGGCTGGCCAGACCGGGAACGCACTGAACTGCTTCCGCTAGCGCGTCTGGCGGGCGGGGGCTCGCTCGGGCTTTCTCCCGATGGCGGCCAACTGCTCTATACCCAAACGGTGCGTTGGGAAACCGACCTAATGACGTCGGTGATGCGCTGACCTGCCTAACGCCACCAAAGCTTGGTGGTAGCCAGCTCATGTCCACCCTCGCGGGATTTCGTCGCATCTACCACCAAGGGCAAGCCGACCGCCGACAGCACTGCCAAATCCCGCGCATCCAGCGACGGGTCACGTACACAAAGAAAGCGCATACCCGCCGTTACCGACGCACGGGCCTCCAGTAGCGTGTTGGCGACTTGGCCAGCGAGCAGGTTGGCTGGCAGCGGCTGTGGTTCCTGCTCTACCGCCCACACCACACCATCAAGGCATTCGCCAGCCGCGGGGCACCACTGCGCACCACCGGCGAGCAGCACATCACCACGGGCACGGACTTCAGCCAAGACTTCGCGGGTGTGCGGATCATCGAAATTCCAAGCACCATCCAGCCACCAACCTAGGCGCTCACGGGAACGCGGCGCGCGCGCTGCACGGACGCGCAACAACGCGGCATCGGTCGCACGGGCCAATACCGCTGGCAAACGTAAAGCGGTCACCAACGGCGCGTCCGCCTCGAGCAGGTCGATCTCTTCAAGCGCTTCCGGCGTCACCCACTGTAGCCGTTGCCCATCCAGACCCGCCGGCAATCCGCGCCAGCCCGTGACGACCCACGCGTCGATGAGCACACGTCGTGGTAGTTCTCCGGCAACACCTGCCGGATATTCGTGGCGCACTTTTAGCAACGGTCGCGCTTCGGTGACCTCGATACCCAACTCTTCAACGAGTTCACGGTAGAGGCCCTGCTGCGGCACTTCCGCCGGGTGCTTCTTGCCCCCGGGAAATTCCCACTTGCCAGCATGCGCTTTGCCTTCCGGACGCTGGGCAACAAGCACCCGTCCATCTTTGCCAACCAGCGCACCGGCCATTACATGGAGTTCGGGAACCACAATGGTCGCTGAGTTTCCCGCTGGAAAGCTCGAGGCGCCCACCTCAGCGGACTTCAGTGATGAACTTCTCACGCGGCCAGCGAACTTTCTGCAAGTTCACGAGCCAGTCACCTTCCGCTTGGCGATAGCCCAACGGCAACAGCACCACACTACGCAAGCCACGGGCTCGCAAATCAAGAATTTCGTCTACTGCCGGGCCATCAAAGCCCTCCATCGGCACACAGTCCACTTCTTCGGCGGCGGCTGCAATGACTGCAGCACCTAGGCCGATATAAGCCTGCCGCGCCGCATGCTGGAAGTTCTGTTCTGGTTCGCGCTGCGGGTACATGCCCAGCAGCATTTGGCGATAGTTTTCGTAGCCCTCGCTACTAAAACCACGCACCTCGTTCGTGTAGTCGAACATGGCGTTGATGCGCTCGGCGGTGTAGTGGTCCCAGGCCGCGAACACCAGCAAGTGAGAGCCTTCCGTCACTTGGGCTTGCTTCCAAGCTACCGGCTGAATGCGAGCGCGGACTTCCGGACTGGTAACGACCAACACTTCGTAGGGCTGCAAACCGCTAGACGTGGGAGCGAGACGGATAGCCTCCAGAATGCGTTCCACCTTGTCCTCGGCGACGGCACGAGAGGGGTCCATCTTCTTGGTCGCGTAGCGCCACTGCAATGTCTTGATTAGGTCCATCTTGAATCTCCAACAAATATCTGCAAGCCCGGTGACAACCCAGGCAACACCGGGTTGCGAGTATTCCACGTTTTCACTATGGTTTTGACTCCGCCATGCAGGAACCACCCCATGTCGAATTCACTCGCCGTCAGTGGCAAGCCGGCGGAGGAGTGGACCGAAGCAGAACTGGTGGCGGCGATAGTCAGTCACCCTGCCCTGCTGAACAGACCGGTGGTGGTTACTCCTTGGGGCAGCAGGCTCTGTCGCCCATCCGAAGCCGTACTGGATATACTGCCTGTGCCGCAACGGGGGCCGTTCGCGAAAGAAGATGGCGAGATGGTCATCGACGCCGCAGGCAACCGCGTTCGCTGAGGGGCCTGCACCGGAGGATGAGCACATCCGCCGTTTGCAACGCCATCTTGCCGGCTCAAATCATGCCGTGGCAGTGCTTGAACTTACGTCCTGAACCGCAGGGGCAGGGCTCATTCCGACCGATCTTCGGGAGTTCACGCTGCGCACTCGCCCGCGCGGGCTGCGCTGCAGGCTGCAGCGGCGCTGAAGCCAGCGCAGCGGCATCTTCCGGGCTACCCGAAACCGGCGGTGGCTCCGCGTGCTGGAACTGCAACTGACTCGAGAGCCGTGCAGCGCGCTCGCGCTCTTCACGCTCCACTTCTTCCTCGCTGCGTACCTGCAGGCGCTGCAGCAAAGTGACCGTGTCGAGGCGGATACGGTCGAGCATGGCAGTGAACAATTCGAAGGCTTCACGCTTGTATTCTTGCTTCGGGTTCTTCTGCGCGTAGCTGCGCAGGGAGATGCCCTGGCGCATGTAATCCATGGCCCCCAGATGCTCACGCCAGTGCGTATCGAGCATCTGCATCATGACGCTCTTCTCGATATGCCGCAGCGTTTCCACGCCCACTTGCTGTTCCTTGGCCGCAGAATCCACGATCAGCAAGCCCACCACATGGTCTATCAGGTCGATGCCCTTGCGGGCGGCATCCTCGGCCATGAATGCCTTGACATCCATGTCCACGCCAAAGTCATTACGTAGGGCATTGGCTGCACCAGTCAGGTCCCACTGCGCCTCAATGGACTCCGCCGGGATATGTGCCGTGATAGTGTTGGTAACGACTTCGCGGCGCAGGTCCGCGATGACGTCGGCAATCTCAGCGGACTGCTGCAACTCGAAGCGCTGGGCGTACACCACCTTACGCTGGTCGTTAGCAACGTCGTCATACTCCAGCAGGTTCTTGCGCAGGTCGAAGTTGTACGCCTCCACCTTGCGCTGGGCCCGCTCAATTTGGCGTGTCAGCAGGGCGCTTTCAATAGCCTCGCCCGGCCGCATGCCCACGCGCGAGAGCAGCGCCTTCATCCGCTCGGGGTCGCCGAAGATGCGCATGAGGTTGTCTTCGAGCGACAGATAGAACCGGCTGGAGCCCGGGTCGCCCTGACGACCCGAACGACCACGCAGCTGGTTGTCGATGCGGCGGCTTTCATGCCGTTCCGTACCCACGATATGCAAACCACCGGCCGCGAGCACTTGGTCGTGCCGCTGCTGCCAGTCGGCACGCAACTTGGCCACGCTAGCCTCGTCGAGTTCGACTGCCTGCGTCTTCTCTACTTCGAAGTTGCCGCCGAGCACGATGTCCGTACCGCGGCCAGCCATATTCGTGGCGATGGTGACAGCACCCGGGCGGCCCGCCAACGCCACAATCAGTGCTTCACGCTCGTGCTGCTTGGCGTTCAGCACTTCATGAGCAATGCCTTCCTTGCGCAGCAAGGCCGCCAGTTCCTCGGAGGCTTCGATGGAAGCAGTACCGACCAGCACCGGTTGTTTGCGCTCGAGGCAGTCGCGTATATCCTCGACGATAGCCGCGAACTTGTCCTGCTGACTGAGGTAAACGAGGTCGGAGTGATCCTTGCGCACCGCCGGACGGTGCGTAGGAATGACTACCACTTCCAGTCCATAGATCTGCTGGAACTCGAAGGCTTCGGTATCCGCCGTACCAGTCATGCCGGCCAACTTGCCGTACATGCGGAAGTAGTTTTGGAAGGTGATGGACGCAACCGTCTGGTTTTCCTCGCGGATGCGCACACCCTCCTTCGCTTCCACCGCCTGATGCAGACCATCCGACCAACGCCGGCCGGGCATGGTGCGCCCGGTGAACTCGTCGACGATGATGACTTCGCTGTCGCGCACGATGTACTCGACATCGCGACGGTACAGCGCATTCGCGCGCAGTGCGGCGCCTAGATGGTGCATCAACCGGATGTTCGCCGCGTCGTAAAGGCTCTCGCCCTCACGGAGCAGACCTTCGGCCAGAAAAAGGCCTTCCACCGTCTCATGCCCAGCCTCGGTGAGATGGGCCTGACGCTGTTTCTCGTCCACCCAGAAATCGCCATCGACCGCATCGCCGTCGGCTTCTTCCGCCTTGGCGGCACGACGCAGTTTCGGCACGATGACATTGACGCGCTGGTAAAGCTCGGTGCTTTCTTCGGCAGGGCCGGAGATGATGAGCGGCGTACGCGCCTCATCGATGAGGATGCTGTCCACTTCGTCAACGATGGCGAAAGCCAACCCACGCTGGACGCGGTCTTCCAGACGGAAGGTGAGGTTGTCGCGTAGGTAATCAAAACCGTATTCGTTATTGGTGCCGTAGGTGATATCGCAATGATAGGCAGCACGCTTCTCTTCTGAAGTCTGACCCGAGCGAATGACGCCGACGGAAAGCCCAAGGAAGCGGTACACCGGCCCCATCCACTCGGCATCACGGGTGGCCAAGTAGTCGTTCACCGTCACCACGTGCACGCCCTTGGCTGGCAAGGCGTTCAAGTAGGTGGGCAGCGTAGCAACCAGCGTTTTGCCTTCGCCCGTGCGCATCTCGGAAATCTTGCCCTGGTGCAGGGTGATGCCGCCGACGAACTGCACATCGAAATGGCGCATTCCAAGCGCGCGCTTGGCCGCCTCACGGACGGCGGCAAAGGCCTCCGGCAACAAATCATCGACGGTCTCGCCAGCGGCAAGGCGTTCGCGGAAGGCTGTCGTCAGGACCGGGAAGTCCTCATCCTTGAGCTCCAGCATCTTCGGTTCGAACGCATTGGCAGCATCGACCAGGCGCTGATACAAGCGCAGCAGGCGCTGGTTGCGGCTACCAAAAAAGCGAGTGAGAAACTTAAACACGACGAGGAGTCCTTCAGTCGAGGCTCAGGCAAGGCCCGGAGGCGACATGAAGCCTCCCGGGCCGGGATTCAAGCCACTAAGCTTACCAAGACCTGCCCGTGCCCGCCCGAGTTCCACCGCACGACCCAAAGGAGGGCGCCGGGACCTCGGCAGCCAACCGGCGGATGCGGGACAATGCCGCCCATGAGTGCTTCCCCTCCCCCCCGCCGTCCAGGTCGCCCCGCAGGCAGCAGGGCTGGCGGAATGCGGAACATCGAGCAATTGCTAGGAGCGAGTGGCGGCGCCATGCAAGCGCTTCACGCCGGCGCAGCCACAGCCGGCAAGGCGCTAGAGGCAGCACGGGAGGTGCTCCCAGCCGAACTCACCCCCCACCTATGGGCGGCGAATTTCGTGGATGGGGAAGTTTCTCTACTATTCGAGTCCGCGGTCTGGGCTACCCGGGCGCGTTATGCGGCGGAAGAATGGCGAGAGCCGCTGGCCCGGGCCCTCGGCGAAGCCGTGGGCAGTGTCAAGGTGAAGGTACGGCCGCGAAGCTAAGGGCCGACTTCAGGCAGTAGCAGCCGCGCCGGCATAGTTGATAGGAGCCGCCGAGCGGTCACTAAACGTGACTTCTTCCCAAGCCGACTGGTCAGCCATCAGGGTGCGCAGCAACCGGTTATTTAGCGCGTGCCCGGACTTGAACCCGCTGAACTCGCCGATGAGGCTGGAGCCCAGTAAGTACAGATCGCCAATGGCATCGAGGATCTTGTGCTTCACGAATTCATCCTCGTACCGGAGGCCGTCCTCATTCAGTACACGGAATTCGTCCAGCACGATGGCGTTGTCCATAGTGCCGCCGAGCGCTAAATTTCGCGCCCGCAGCATTTCCAAGTCGCGCGTGAAACCGAAGGTGCGGGCGCGGCTGACTTCACGCAGAAACGAGGTGGACGAGAAATCCATGGACGCGGTTTGCGTACGCCGGTGAAAAATAGGGTGATCGAACTCGATTTCGAAGTTCACCTTGAACCCGTTATAGGGGTCGAAACGCGCCCATTTATCGCCGTCGCGCACCTCCACTGGCTTGCGAATACGCACCAATCGTTTGAGGGCGTTCTGCTCCTCGATTCCCGCTGATTGGACCAGGAACACGAACGGACCGGCGCTGCCGTCCATGATGGGCACTTCAGGGGCGCTGAGTTCCACGAAGCAGTTGTCGATGCCAAGGCCAGCGAACGCCGACAGCAGATGCTCCACTGTGCAAACCTTCACGTCCCCCTGAATAAGGGTCGTACCGAGCATGGTTTCGCCGACCAGATGGGCTTGCGCAGGGATATCCACCGGCGTGGCGAGATCCATGCGACGAAACACGATGCCGGTATTGGTCGGCGCCGGACGCAGGGTCATGAGGACCTTCTGGCCAGTGTGCAAACCCACGCCAGTGGCGCGAATGGCATTCTTTAAGGTGCGCTGATTAAGCATGAGTTTCGCAGGGTATCACGCAGGGATCCCCCCCTCAACCGCGGAGTATCGTGACTGGGAGCGGATTCACGGTCTGACTCGTGGTCCGCCGCAGAGAAGCCCGTCAGCATCGGCCTCCTGGCCGATGCTGACGGAAAAGCACGGGAAAATCTTTCTTCTTCGCCAAAAAGTGCGGTCAGTCGGCTTGACGGCGCAGGAATGCCGGGACATCCAACATGTCTTCGTCCCACCCGCCGTCGCTACGCAGACCATCCCCCACGGCCGCCCTCATCGGCGCACGGCGTGCTGCCGGCCGGTCGTACTGTGACCAATCTCCACCGCCTTGAGCAGCGGCCATTTGGCCGACCACCGAAGGCACTCCGGTGGCGATCGATGCCGGAGCCGGAGCCGCTGCTTGACGGACCACCCGCAAACCCGCGTCTGGAGTCATGCGATGTATGACCGGCGCCGGGAGAACCTGGGTAGCCACTGCACGGCCAAGCCCAGTGGCAACGACGGTGACGCGGAGTTCGCCGCCCTGCAATTCGGGGTCGATCACCGTCCCCACCACGACAGTGGCATCGTCGCTGGCATAAGCCTTGACGGTATTGCCCACCGCTTCGAACTCGCCAATCGACAAGTCCAAGCCGCAGGTGACATTGACCAGCACGCCCTGAGCACCAGCCAGATTGATGTCCTCGAGCAGCGGGCTCGACACAGCCATTTCCGCCGCTCGGGTCGCGCGGTCCTCGCCGGTGGCAAAACCGGTACCCATCATCGCCATGCCAGTCTCGGACATCACAGTGCGGACGTCCGCAAAGTCGACATTGATGAGACCCGGACGGGTGATGAGCTCAGCGATGCCCTGAACCGCACCTTGCAGCACGGTGTTGGCGGACTTGAAGGCATCCAGCAGCGTGGTGGAAGGCCCAAGCACACTGAGGAGCTTCTGGTTGGGAATGGTGATGAGTGAATCGACGTGCTTGGCCAGCTCGGCGATGCCCTGATCGGCGATGCTGCAGCGACGCTTGCCTTCCATGCCAAAGGGCTTGGTGACTACAGCTACCGTAAGAATTCCTAGTTCCTTAGCGACCTGTGCGACGACAGGAGCCGCGCCCGTACCGGTGCCACCGCCCATACCGGCCGTGATGAACAGCATGTCGCAGCCTTCGATAAGCTCGATGATGCGGTCACGATCTTCCATGGCGGCTTGACGACCCACCTCAGGGTCAGCGCCTGCGCCAAGGCCCTTCGTGATGTTGCAGCCGATCTGCAGCGAGGCTTTCACCTTGCTGTGCTTCAGTGCCTGCGCGTCGGTATTGATGCAGATGAAATCCACACCTTCGATGCCGCTGGCGACCATGTGCGAGACGGCATTGCCGCCGCCGCCACCGACGCCAAGCACCTTGATGACCGCGCTCTGACTGTAGGCGTCCATCAGTTCGAATGTCATGTCTATCTCCTCGCTTTCCCGTGAATCAACCCAGGGGCCTATCCGTGAGCGGCCCCTACCTTAAAAAAATGTTCAGATATGGCCGGCCAACCAACCCTTGAGACGATTGATGGCACCGGCCATCTTTCCAGCCAACGGTGGCAGCCCCCCGGCCAACTCCATGTGCTGGCGTCCGTAGAGCAACAGGCCTACCGCCGTAGCGTACGTGGGGTTACGAACTACATCGCCCACCCCGGAAACACCCGTGGGAATGCCAAGACGCACCGGAACGTGGAACCATTCCTCGGCGAGATCCACGGCACCTTCCATCTTGGAACTACCGCCTGTCAGCACGATGCCAGCGGCAATCGCCTCGGCGTAGCCGGAACGACGCAACTCTTCTTGCACGAACCGGAATAGTTCCTCGTAGCGCTTCTGCACAATCTCGGCGAGCATCTGGCGAGCAAGACGCCGCGGCGGACGGCCAGCAACGCTAGGTACCTCAATCGTCTCGTCAATGTTCGTCATCTGACTGAGCGCGCAGGCGTACTTCAGCTTGATGTCTTCGGCATGAGGCGTAGGGGTGCGCATCATTACCGCGATGTCATTAGTCACTTGATCACCGGCGAGCGGGATAACCGCCGTATGACGCAACGCCCCGCCGGTAAATATGGCGATGTCAGTCGTGCCACCACCGATGTCGACCAAGCAGACACCCAACTCTTTTTCGTCTTCAGTGAGCAAGGCGAAGCTGGAAGCCCATTGTTCGAGGATGATTTCCTCCACCCCGAACCCGCAGCGCTCGACACACTTGATAACGTTTTGCGCGGCACTGTCGGCACAGGTGACCACGTGCACTCGCGCCTCCAGGCGCACACCCGACATGCCGATGGGCTCACGGATGCCATCCTGATTATCGATGATGTATTCCTGCGGAATGACATGGAGGACACGCTGGTCCTGCGGGCGAGCCACTGCGCCGGCCGCTTCCATGACGCGCGCGATATCCACCTGCGACACCTCCTTGTCACGGATAGCCACTACGCCCGAAGAGTTGAGGCTGCGCACATGACTACCGGCAATGCCGGTGTAAACCGAATTGATTTGCACGCCCGTCATCAGCTCTGCTTCCTCGACCGCACGCTGAATCGACTGGACCGTGGAGTCGATGTTGACCACAACGCCGCGCTTCAAGCCACGGGAAGGCTGCGATCCAAGACCAACCACTTCGAGCGACCCATCTGCTTTCAATTCACCCACCAGCGCCACCACTTTGGAGGTGCCGATATCAAGGGCGACAATGAGATTCCGTTCTGTTCGCTTAGACATCTGACTGACCATCCCCGCCCGGCGCGGCTACATGCCCACGCCAGCCGATAGAAAAACCATTGCTATAACGCATATCTACGTAGTGGATCTCGGCCGTGCGTGGTTGCACCACACCCGCCGCCACATCCAGAAAGCGCTGTATGCGCTCATCGACTTGGCGGCGTCCAAAACGCACTTCTGGGCCATCTACCAGTTCCAGCGTCCAGGCACCGCGAGCGTCAAGACGCATTGCAGATACCCGTAACCCGCGCTCACCAAGGCGGGCCTGCACGGAGAAAAACCGTTGCGCTACCTGACTTGCAGTGCCAGCGGGACCCGATAGCACCGGCAACTCTGCCGGCGGGTGCTGCACGCCAACGACAAAAACCTCGCCGCGGGCATTCAACAATCCGTCCTCACCCCATCGGGCAGCGGGGACTTGCTCCGTCACCTCAACTACCAGCCCACTCGGCCAGCGGCGAGCCAACCGAGCACGGTCCACCCAAGGCAATTCCTCGATGCGCGTACGGAGTTCGCCCAGATTGGCAGTCACGAATCCACCCCGCAGGACATGACGTACCACGCTTTCCACGTCGCCCGTCCGCACGCGCTGAAAAGTACCTTCGATACGTACACGTTCGACAGGGTGATTCATCAGCAGGAGCGTGCCACCTAGGCACCCCAAAAATATGACCGGAACCGCCATCCGTCGGCCCCACGCCAGCCAGTCGATAGTCATGATTTCTTCCTGCCCTCCCTGCGCCGCGTTCCGCACGCGTGTGCGAGCACGCCGGGCAAGCCAGCGCTGAAACGGAGCGAATAGCAGGTTCAATGACATCAAGACTCCACGCTGGCAGTCGCGCGTTCGCGCGAGAAAGAGGTTTCGAGGACACGCCAGCACAGCTCCTCAAAATCGATACCCGCAGTCCGTGCCGCCATGGGGACCAGGCTCTTGGTAGTCATTCCCGGAACGGTATTCACCTCAAGCATCAGGGGCACGCCATCGGCGTCCACCATGAAGTCAACGCGGCCCCAGCCAGCGCAACCGACTGCAGTGAACGCGCGCAGAGCCAGGTTGCGCAACTGCGCTTCAGCTGCAGCATCAAGACCACTGGGGCAGTGGTATTGGGTATCGTTTGAGTGGTACTTCGCTTCGTAGTCATAGAAATCGCGCGGAGTCTCGATACGGATGGACGGCAAGACCTCGCCCTGCAGCACCGGCACGGTGTATTCCCGGCCCGTAATCCAACTCTCCGCGATAGCCACCGGGTCATGTTCCAAAGCAGCGGCAATGGCAGGCGCCATCTGCTCCGCCTCGATCACCTTCGACATGCCTACCGAACTGCCCTGCGTCGCCGGCTTAATAATCATTGGCAACCCAAGCGCCGCTACCACAGCATCAGGATCGGTGCCCGCCACCACCGGTAACCACTTCGGCGTACCGACACCCACTGCTGCCGCCAGCTGCTTGGTACGCAACTTGTCCATACCGATGGCGGATCCCATGACACCGCTACCCGTGTAAGGCAGACCGAGCCATTCCAGCGTCCCTTGCATGGCACCATCTTCACCGCCCGGACCATGCAGCACGATGAATACCCGATCGAAGCCAGCACGTGCTAATTCCCCAACCTCGACTTCCGCCGGATCGATACCATGAGCATCCACACCGCGCGCAACCAGTGCGTCCAACACGGCAGTTCCGCTACGCAAGGACACCGCACGCTCCGCAGATACGCCGCCATAGAGCACTGCCACGCGGCCGAACTCGCCAGGATTGGTGATGCTGCGAAACGCCAGACCGGTGGACTTCAGGAAACTCATACTGCCTCTCCGATAATTCGCACTTCAGTGCTCAACTCCACCCCATGCACGCGCAGCACTTCCGCACGCACATGGGAAATCAGCGCTTCGATATCCGCAGCCGTAGCCTGACCTTCGTTCACCAAGAAGTTCGCATGCTTCGGCGACACCACGGCACCACCTCGACGGAATCCCTTCAGACCCGCGGTTTCGATGAGTCGCGCTGCATGGTCACCAGGCGGGTTCGTGAAAGTGGAACCACCACTCCACTCGCCGATGGGCTGGGTGTCACGACGACGGTCGAGTAACACTTTGATCTCGTCGTTCGAAGCCTCAGGATGCGGGTGCAACTGCAAACGAGCGGCGATGAATGCTTCATCAGCGACCGGCAGCACCACATGGCGGTATCCCCACTGGTACTCGGAAGCCTGCCGAGTACGCACGGAACCGTCACGTCCAACGACAGTGACTTCCACGACATGGGGCCAGGTCTCCCCGCCCCATGCTCCAGCGTTCATGGCCAGCGCACCGCCAAGGGTGCCGGGAATGCCAGCGAAGAACGAGGCAGGGCCCAGGCCCCACTTCACGCATTGCTTGGCAATGCGGGCGCACGGGACTCCCGCCTCACAATGAATGACGGTCTGGCTGAGTCGATCGATGCGGGTGAGCACGCCATGCAGCGCAATGGCAGCACCACGCAAACCTCCATCGCGCACCAGCAGGTTGCTGCCCAAACCAATCCAGTGCACAGGAATTTCCCGCGGCAGCATGCGCAGGAAGGAACGCAGGTCCGTGAGATCGCGGGGCACGAACCACCAATCCACCGGGCCGCCGACATGCCACGACGTGTGGCGCGACATGGGTTCGTCTGCGCGCAGGCGACCGTGGAACTCGGCAGCCCACTCCAGCGATGGCGGCAACAGGGAACGACGCACGCTCAAGCCACCCCTCTCTGCAGTTGCATGGGCAGATGGAGGGCGACCGCACCGATATGCCCAGCGCCCATCGTTACCACCACGTCGCCATCCTGCAGGACATCAGCGAGTGCCAGATGTAGGTCTTCCACGCGCGGCACGAACACCGGCTCGACCTGCCCGCGGGAGCGGACGGCCCGGCAGATGGCGCGTCCATCGGCACCAGCGATGGGGGCCTCACCTGCCGCATAGACCTCGGTCACCAGTAGCACGTCGGTCACCGAAAGGACCCGCGCAAAATCATCAAGCAGATCCCGTGTACGGGAATAGCGATGCGGCTGAAACGCCAGTACCAAACGCCGCCCAGGCCAGCCTTGCCGAACTGCCTCGAGTGTCGCTGCTACTTCGGTGGGATGGTGGCCGTAGTCGTCCACCAGCGTTACCGTGCCGCGCAGCGTGAGTACATCACCGAGTTGCTGCAAGCGACGATCGATCCCCTGAAACTGGGCCAACGCACGGACAATAGCCGCGTCCTCGACCTCTAGTTCCGTAGCTATGGCTATGGCCGACAAAGCATTCAACACGTTATGCCGACCGGGGAGATTCAACGTCACGTCTAGCGGCGCATATCCTGCGCGCAGCACCCGAAAGCGTGACTGCAGCCCACGACGCTCGATATTCACCGCCTGATAATCCGCTTCGCCATCGATGCCATAGGTGACAAACGGGCGGGACAGAGACTCACGAATACCCTTCAAATGTGGATCTTCGGCGCACAGAACCGCCAGACCCCAAAACGGCAAGTTGAGCAGGAAGTCCACGAAACTCTGCTTCAGGCGTTCAAAGTCACCGTCGTGCGTTGACAGATGGTCATTGTCGATATTGGTGACAATGGCCATGACGGGCTGCAGATGGATGAACGAGGCATCGCTTTCGTCGGCCTCGGCCACCAGATACTGACCACGGCCTAAGCGCGCATTGGCATCCGCGCTCTTTAAGCGCCCACCGATGACGAAAGTCGGATCGAGACCACCTTCAGCCAACACACTAGCAACGAGGCTGGTGGTGGTGGTCTTGCCATGCGTACCCGCGACGGCGATTCCGGAACGGAAGCGCATCAATTCGGCGAGCATTTCGGCACGCTTGACCACCGGTACGCGACGCGCAAGCGCTGCTGCGACCTCGGGATTCTCGCGGTTGATGGCGCTGGAAACTACCACCACGTCGACGCCGTCGACATTCTCCGCCTGATGGCCCAACAAGATACGCGCACCCTGTCGCTCGAGACGTGCCGTGACAGCATTGGCCTTGAGGTCCGAGCCTTGCACCGCATAGCCCTGCGTCAGCAGCACTTCGGCAATACCACCCATACCGGCACCACCGATGCCGACGAAGTGGATACGCTGGATACGCCGCATGCGGTCCCTCATTTACCTGGCTTCCTCTAGACAGATGTCCGCCACCTTCTCTGCGGCATCGGTAATGGCACAGCTGCGGGCAGCCTCAGCCATGCGCAGCCAACCGTCGCGGCCAGCAAGCAAAACCCGCTCCAACTGGGCTCCCAATTCCGCAGCAGTCAGTCCGCGCTCGTCAACCCGTACCGCGGCTCCAGCCGACACCAGCCAAGCTGCATTGGCCCTCTGATGGTCATCTACCGCAGTCGACAAAGGCAGCAACACCGCGCCAACACCGGCAGCAGCCAGTTCGGCGATGGTGAGCGCACCCGCGCGGCAAACCACGAGGTCAGCGGCGGCATATTCCGCCGCCATGTCTTCGACGAATTCGCGCACGTCGGCCACGATTCCGGCAGCAGCGTAGGCAGTACGCACGGCAGCCACGCGCTCGTCACCACGGCCAGCCTGATGCAGGACCGTTGGCCGGATACCCTGCGGCAGCACACCCAGTGCTGCCGGCAACAAACGATTGATGGCAAGCGCGCCTTGGCTGCCGCCAAACACGAATACGCGCGCTACCCCTTCGCGCATGGCAAACCGCTCTGCAGGGGGAGGCAAGGCGGCAATTTCGGCGCGAACGGGATTACCAGTCACCGTGGCATGCCCCACCGGAAATGCCGTCGGGAAGGCCGCCAATACGCGTTGGGCCAAGCGGGCCAGCGAGCGATTCGTGAGTCCAGCGATAGCATTCTGCTCATGAACCACCAAGGGGATACCGGCGAGACGCGCGGCCAGTCCACCGGGACCGGCGACAAAGCCGCCCAATCCCAGCACTACCGCTGGACGACGTGTCCGCAAAGCAGCCAAAGCTTGCGCCACTGCTTTGCTCAGTCGCCACGGCGCTGCGAGCCAACCCTGCCAGCCTTTGCCACGCAGCCCACCGATATCGAGCCAATCCACCGGAATACCTGCTGCCGGCACCAGCCTCGACTCAATGCCCTGTCGCGTACCCAGCCAACTGACCGAGCATCCGCGCGCGAGCAGTACCCGTGCCACAGCCAACGCCGGAAAGACATGACCGCCCGTACCGCCTGCCATGACAACTACGTGGGGAAACGAGGGCGCGCCGACCACTTTCATACGGTCACCGCGGCGGGCGGCGCACTGGGCGCACTCGACATTGCCAACGGGCCACGAGTGACGGTTCGCTGTAGGCCCACCACCTCATGGTAGATGCGCAACATGATGCAAACCCAGATCAAGGTCATCAGCAGACTGCTTCGACCATAAGACACAAGCGGCAGGGTAAGGCCTTTGGTCGGCAGAACACCCATGGCCAC
>Ga0164294_10001801_pt1 | contig 19573 bp, 16 predicted proteins | sample GEODES005metaG_FD_111479 | JGI IMG/M metagenome (GOLD analysis project Ga0164294, IMG submission 111479) | Oligotrophic lake water microbial communities from Sparkling Lake, Wisconsin, USA - GEODES005 metaG | ecosystem: Environmental > Aquatic > Freshwater > Lake | place: USA: Sparkling Lake...
ACTTTGCGGCCTGCACCCTGTGCAGCAGCGGCATCCAAGTGACTGGCAGCCACAACCCGCGCGACTACAACGGCTTCAAGATGGTGATGGGCGGCAAAGCCATTTACGGCGACGAAATTCAGGCCCTGCGCCAGATGATGGTGGACGAATCTTGGTCCCTGCAAAGCGGCGGCAGTTGCACCAGCGCAGACGTATTGCCCGCTTACACCGCAAAAATTGTGGGCGACATTCGCCTGGCGCGCCCCCTGAAAATCGTGGTGGACTGCGGCAACGGTGTGGCCGGTGCCTCGGCCCCGGCCATACTGCGGGCCATTGGTTGCGAGGTGACCGAGCTGTACAGCGAAGTCGACGGCAACTTCCCCAACCACCACCCCGACCCCAGCAAGCCCGAAAACCTGCGCGACCTGATTGCCGCCCTGCAGGCCAGCGACGCTGAACTCGGCCTGGCGTTTGACGGCGACGGCGACCGTTTGGGCATCGTCACCCGCGACGGCAGTAACATTTTCCCCGACCGGCAAATGATGCTGTTTGCGCAAGACGTTTTGTCGCGCGTGCCCGGCGGCACTATTGTGTTTGACGTGAAATGCTCGCAGCGCCTGGCCCCGGCCATTGAGGCCGCTGGTGGCGTGCCGCTGATGTTCAAAACCGGCCATTCGCTGATCAAGGCCAAGATGCGCGAGTTGGATTCGCCCCTGGGCGGCGAGATGAGCGGCCACATCTTTTTTAAGGAGCGCTGGTTTGGCTTTGACGACGGCACCTATGCGGGTTGCCGTTTGCTGGAGATTGTGAGCAAGGTGGCGGACTCCAACGCGCTCTTGCACGCTCTGCCCACCAGCTTTTCCACGCCTGAGCTCAACGTGCCTTGCGCCGAGGGCGAGCCGCACAGTGTGGTGGCGCAACTGGTGGCGCGCGCGGATTTTGCGGCGCCGGCCGTGCTCAACACCATTGATGGCGTGCGCGTGGACTGGCCCGATGGCTTTGGCCTGGTGCGCGCGTCTAACACCACGCCGGTGCTCGTGCTGCGCTTTGAAGGCCACACGCCCGAGGCGCTCACGCGCATTGAGGCGGCCATGCTGGAGCTGTTGCGCGCCGTCAAGCCCGACGCGCAGTTTGAACAAGCGGCGCATTAAACATGCAAGTTGCGTGTGCCGTTAGCACCGCGGTCCGATGCGCATATTGATCGTCAAGCTCTCGTCTTTGGGCGACGTGGTGCAGACGATGCCGGTGGTGCACGACATTCGTCAGGCCTTTGCGCAGGCGCAGATTGACTGGGTGGTGGAGGAGGCCTTTGCGCCTCTGGTGCAAGAGGTCAGCGGCTTGCGGCGCGTGCTGCCTATTGCGCAGCGGCGCTGGCGCAAGTCTTGGTTTGCCGCGCCCACCCGGCACGAGCGCGCGGCGTTTATCAAGGTGCTTCAGGATCAGGCCTATGACGCGGTAATTGATTTTCAGGGTCTCGTCAAATCTGCCTTGGTGGCGCGCAGCGCGCGCCTGCTGCCCGGCGGTTTTCGCGCCACCTACGCAAACGCCAGCGAAGCCTGCTCGTATGAGTGGCCGGTGCGCTGGCTGCTAGACCGCCTGATGCCCATGCCCCAGCGCATCCATGCCGTGGCGCGCTACCGCTTGCTGGCCGCGCAGGCGCTGGGTTACCAGGTTGACGGCCCCAACACCTACCCGCTGGCACTACTGGCGACGGACGCTGTGGAGGGCGAGCACTACGGCGTGGTCTTTGCTCACGGCACTACGCGCGCCGACAACGAGTGGCCTGAGGGCGACTGGATCATCCTGGGCCAGCGGCTTGTTGCCCAAGGCCTCACGGTGGAGTTGCCGCAGGTGGGTGCCCTGGAGTTGGCACGGGTGCAGCGCATCGCCCGGGCTCTGGGGCCGCAGGCCCGTGTCTGGCCCGCGCTGTCGCTGGCGCAAGTGGCGCAGCGCATGGCGGCCTCATGCGGGGTGATTGGCGTCGATTCGGGCCTGAGCCACCTGGCGGTGGCGCTGGACCTGCCGCATGTGCAAATTTTCAGTCAAGCCCGCGCCTGGCGTGCCGGGCCGGTGGGCTGCGCCCACCAGGTGGCTATCGGGGGCGCAGCCCCGCCCGGCGTGGCCCAGGTTTGGGCGGCCTGGCAGTCGGTGTGTGGTGCGCAAGCTCGTTCCAAAGCGCCGGTCGATCCATCGGTGGTGCGTGGATGACGTCCCACTGGTCAGAGCGGCTAGCTTTGGGCTTGTACAGTGCCGCGATGGTGTTGGCGCAGCCGCTGCTGCGCCTGAAGCTGCTGCTGCGTTCGCGCAAAGAACCGACTTATCGGCAAGATGTGGCCCAGCGTTTTGGACGCTACGCCGGGCTTGCGCCAATCGACAAGCCCGTTATCTGGGTCCACGCCGTGTCGCTGGGCGAGACACGGGCGGTGGCGCCCCTGCTGCGCCATCTGCGCCAGGCGCTGCCGGGTATGCGCTTGCTGCTGACCCACGGCACTGCCACCGGGCTCGAGGCGGGGCGCGCTTTGCTCGAGCCGGGAGATATGCAGGTATGGCAGCCTTGGGACACACCTCTGGCCACCCGGCGTTTTGTGCGACAGTTTCGCCCGCGCATCGGTTTGTTAATCGAGACCGAGGTCTGGCCCAACCTCGTGCACGCCTGCGTGCAAGCACAAGTACCGGTGTGTTTGGTTAACGCGCGCTTAAGCGCCAAATCCCTGCGTAGAGCGCAGCGGCTGGACTGGCTGGCCGTGCCGGCGTTTCGGGGCCTGAGCGCCGTCTGGCCGCAGTCGGGTGAGGACGCGGCCCGGCTGCGCAGCCTGGGGGCCCGGGTGCAAGCACCCACGGGTAATCTTAAATTCGACACCACCCCCGACGCCGATCAGTGCGCTCAGGGCCAGTTCTTGCGCCAAAGCGTGGGCCGCCCGGTGCTGCTGCTGGCGAGTTCGCGCGAGGGCGAAGAGCAAATGCTCTTAGACGCGCTGCGTGCGCGCCCGGCGCCCGAGCGCAGCGTGCAGTGGCTGCTGGTGCCACGCCACCCCCAGCGCTTTGATACTGTGGCGGCGCTGTGCTTGGCGGCGGGCCTGACGGTGTCGCGCCGCAGCGTGGACGGCAGCGGCTTTGCCCCCGCCGACATCTGGATCGGTGACAGCGTGGGCGAGATGGCTTTGTATTTTGGCTTGGCCGATGTGGCCTTGTTGGGCGGCAGTTTTGCGCCGCTGGGCGGGCAAAACCTGATTGAGGCCGCTGCCTGCGGCTGCCCGGTGGTGATGGGCCCGCACACCTTTAATTTCGCCTCCGCTGCCGAGCTGGCGCAGGTGGAGGGTGCGGCGTTTGAGCTGCCAGATCTGCCTCAGGCCTTGGACTACGCTTTGCACTTGGTGTACGACCCGGCGGAGTTGGAGGCCGCCAGCAGCGCCGCACTGGCGTTTGCCTTGCGCCACCGGGGTGCGGCTTTACGCACCTGCGCGCGCATCGTTGCATGGTTGGCCCGCCAGCGGGCCTAGGGCCTGCGGCGCGGCTGCTCTCGGGCTGTTCGCGCTATTTCGCCAACAAGGCGTTGACGTTTTGCAGGTCCGATTCAGCCAGCGTACCCGCCGCCTGGCGCAGCTTGAGGCCACCCACCAGCACGTCGTAGCGGGCCTTGGCCAGCTTGGCCTTGGTGTCAAACAACTGGCTTTGCGAGTTCAACACGTCAATGTTGATGCGCACGCCCACCTGGTAGCCCAGTTTGTTGGCATCCAGGGCGCTTTGGCTGGACACCTCGGCTGCCTCGAAGGCTTTGACCTGACCCAAAACCGATTGCACACCGTAGTACACGGTGCGAGTGGTTTGCAGGGCATTGCGTCGGACGGTTTCGAGGTCGTTGCGGGCTTTTTCCTCCAGCGCCACGGTCTCTTTAAGGCGGGCGTCCAGGGTGCGACCGGTGAACAAAGGAATCGTCAGGGTCACGCCCACCGATGCGCTTTGGCCGTCGCCGGGGCGGGTGTTGGTCCCTGACATACTGTTGTTAAAAGCTTGGCCCAGTGCATTCATCCCGGTGCTGTTGGACGAGGTGCTGGTCCCGCCCCATGGAAGCGATTTGCCCACCGCCGCATTGAGTGCCAGCGAGGGTGCCGTGCTGGCGCGGGACTTCTCCGACTCCAGTTGCGCCAATTCCAACTCAACCCGTTTGGACTGGATTTGGGGCTGGTTTTCTTCGGTGGTGGCGGTCCACTGCGCTTCCCCACCGATCAAGGTGGGCAACTGCAAGGGCAGGCGCACGCCGACGGGCTCTGCGCTGGCAATGCCAACTTGCTGGTTGAGCAGGCTCTTCTTGATGGTGAGGTCGTTCTCGGCGGCGATTTCCTGGGCCAGCACCAGGTCAAAGCGGGCTTGGGCTTCCCTCGCGTCGGTGATGGTGGCGGTACCCACTTCAAAATTGCGTTTGGCCGATGCCAGTTGCTCGGCTACCGCTGCCTTTTGTGCGCGAACGAAGGCCAGACTATCGGTGGCTGACAGCACGTCAAAGTATGCCGAGCTCACGCGCACCATCAGGTCCTGCTGAGTGGCGTTCAGTGCGGCTTGGGCAATGGCCACGCCGCGCTGGGCCTGGGTCAAGACCACCGTGTTCACGCGGTTGTATAGGGGCTGGGACAGTTGTACACCCAAGCTGGCGTCGGTTTGCGCCTTATCGCTGGTCGAATCTGTGGTTGAGTACGGGATACCGAGCTCGTTGGTGCTGGTGGAATCGGTCGAACTGCTTCCTTGTTCCCAGCCGCGTTTAAGTCCAGCCTGCAGGGCCACCGTGGGCGTATTGAGTGCCATTGCTTGCTCCACTTTGGCGGACGTGGCGGCAAACTGGGCTTGCGCGGCTTGGTAGGCCGAGTCGTAGCTTTGCGCGGCGCGGTAAAGGTCCAGCAGGCTTTGGGCTTGAGCAGGAACGCCCCATGCGAAAGCAATCAGCACGGCCAGTGGGCGAAGTCGGGCAAGAGGCATCAGTCGGTTCATGTAAGGGTTCTCAGTCAAACAAAACAGGTGGCGGGGCCCAGCGGGTCAGTAGCGTGCGACTGTGGTGTCGAGCTCGGTGGCCCAGGCGTCAATGCCGCCGGCGATATTGGCCACTTTGGAAAAGCCGTTGCCCACCAAAAAGCGGGCAATTTGCATGCTGCGCGCACCATGGTGGCACAGACAGGCGATGGGTAGATCGGGGTCCAGATCGGCCAGACGCACTGGCACCAGTGCCATGGGAATGGCCAGCAACTTATAGCCTGTGGCAGCAGCGTCGCCATCCGTTACGTAGGCCCAGGTGAGCTCATGGGGTTCGCGCACATCCAGCAATACCGGGCGGTCCATCGGGTGGGTTTGCGCCGCAGCGCGCAGCCAGGCGGGAAAATCGACAGGGGCGATTTGCTCAATCATGGGCGTTGCGGGTCTAAAGCAAGCTAGAACGTGAAGTGCGATGCTTCGGCAAAGCCGTGCAGGCGCGGCGCATTGGCATCCCACAGGGCGTGGCTTTGCACTTCGGTGGCACTTATTCGGGTAAACCGGGTGGCTCCCATGATGGGCTCATGTCCGACGACAGCAATCAGGCGACCACCGACGCTCAGCAGGTCCAGCAGGTGCTGGGGCACCTCGGCAACTGAGCCGCTGAGCATGATGGCGTCAAACACGCCGCTCTGAGGTAGCGCATGGGCGCCGTTCGCAAGCTCAATTTCGACGTTGTGCAGGCCCGCCCGGCCCACATTGGAATGGGCCAGGTCAGCCAATTCGGCATGGATTTCCAAAGACAGCACGCTGTGGGCCTGGCTGGCAAGCAAAGCGGCCATATAGCCGCTGCCGCTGCCGATCTCCAACACCCTCTCATGTGATTGGACTTTCAGGTCTTGCAATAGGCGCGCTTCCATGCGTGGGGCCAGCATGCATTGCCCGTGGCCCAGGGGGATTTCCAGGTCGGCAAAGGCCAATGCTTTGTGGGCCAAGGGGACAAAATCTTCTCGCTTGACAGCGCCCAGCAAGGCCAAAATCCCGGCGTCGAGCACGTTCCAGGGCCGGATTTGCTGCTCAATCATGTTGAAGCGGGCAGTGGCGGTGTTGCTCAGGTTCATGGTACGGCTCGGTGTTGGGCAGTTGCAGTGCAGCAATTTTACTGGGCGACGTCTTGTTTTGGAGTGTGGCTGGCCGGTGGCAGACCGAAAAGCCTGCGCGACCATTGCGCCAGATCATCCATATAGCAATAAACCACCGGCACCACCACCAGGGTGAGCAGGGACGAGGTAATCACGCCACCAATGACCGCTTGGCCCATGGGCGCGCGCATTTCAGAGCCTTCGGTGAGAGCGAAGGCCAGCGGGATCATGCCGAAAATCATGGCCAACGTGGTCATCAAGATCGGCCGCAACCGAACCTTGGCCGCCAGCAACAGCGCGGCACTGCGGTCCAGGCCAGGAACGTGCCGGCCGTTGGGGTCGGTGTGGTCTTGGCGCGCACGGATGGCAAAGTCGACCAGCAAAATGGCGTTTTTGGTGACCAGGCCCATGAGCATCACCACGCCAATGACCGAAAACATGGACAAGGTGGAGTTAAACAACATCAAAGCCAACACCACGCCGATGAGCGTCAGCGGCAAGGCTGTCATCAGCGCCAGTGGCTGCAAAAAGCTCTTAAATTGGCTTGCCAGAATCATGTAAATAAACACGACTGCCAGCGCCAGCGCGGAAATGGCGTAGGCAAAGGCTTCGGCCATGTCCTTGGTGGAGCCGCTGAATCGATAGCCATAGCCTTGCGGCATGGCGATGCCATCCATCACCTTTTTAATGTCAGCAGACACCTCACCGGCCGAGCGGCCCGACACATTGGCGCTGATGCTGACTTCGCGCGCCATGTCGCGCCGGTTGATTTGGTTAGAACCGGTGGTCTCCACCACCTGAGCGATCTGGTTGAGGCGCACCACGCGGCTCGAACCGTCGGCGTTGGTGCCCAGGGCAAAGGGCAGTCGCTCCAGGTCGTGCGCGCTGTTTCTAGCCTGGGGGTCCAGGCGGACGTTGACGTCATAGGTTTGGTCGTCTGCAGCGCGCCAGTTGCCCACGGTTTGTCCCGCAACCAAGGTGCGCAAGCTGCTGCCGATTTGCGCCAGGTTCAGGCCCAGATCGGACGCCGCGTCGCGCCGTACCTGCACATCGAGCGCCGGTTTGTTGGGCTTGAAGCTGGAGTCCAGATCCACCAAGCCGGGTATGTCTCGCAGTTGGGTGAGCGCAAGTGCGGTCAAACGCTCCAAAATCTTGGTGTCTGCGCCCTGCATGGAAAACAGAATTTGCTTGCTGCCACCCACCGAGTCCATCAGGCCGATGTGGGTGACGGTGATGCCGGGGACGCGTTGCAGCCGCTCGCGCAAAGTCACAGACATTTGCTCGATACCCAGTTTGCGTTGTTTGCGGTCCACCAGCCGAATGTAAATGCTGGCGTAAATTTTGCCCTGGGCGTTGCCGGTGTTGATGGTGGTGACGGTGTAGCGCACCTCGGGAAACTCGCGCACCATGGCCTCGACCTGGCGGGCCTTGGCCTCGGTTGCCTCTAGTGAAGTTCCGACCGGTGTGTTGAAGTTCAGCGTGGTTTCTGAGAAGTCTGATTTCGGCACAAATTCGGTTCCCAGCAGCGGCACTAGGGCAATACTGAGGGCAAAAATGCCCACCGCCAAAAACACGGTTTTGAGCTTGTGCACCAGCGCCCAGCGCAAGATGTCCTGGTAGCCATGGGCCAGTGACTCGGTGCCGCGCTCGAACCAGCCGGTCACGCGCCCCAGCGTTTTGTCGTACCAGCCTACGGGTGGGCCGCGCTGGCTGTGGTGTTCGAGCACCGGATCGTGCCAAATGCTCGACAGCATCGGGTCCAGGGTAAAGCTGACAAACATGGAAATCAGCACCGCCACCACAATGGTGAAGCCAAATTCATGGAAAAACTTGCCGATGATGCCGCCCATAAAGCCGATCGGTAAAAACACCGCCACGATGGACAGGGTGGTGGCCAGTACGGCCAGCCCGATTTCCTGGGTGCCGTCCAAAGACGCCTGAAACGGCGTTTTGCCCATCTGTATGTGGCGCACGATGTTCTCGCGCACCACGATGGCATCGTCAATCAGCAAGCCCACGCACAGGCTCAGCGCCATCATGGTGATCATATTGATGGTGAAGCCCAGCATGTACATGAACAAAAAGGTGCCGATCAGGGCAATGGGCAGCGTCAAACCGGTAATCACCGTGGAGCGCCAAGAGTTCAAAAACAAGAAAACGATCAACACCGTGAGCAATGCGCCTTCAATCAGGGTGCGGCGCACGTTGTCCACTGAAACCCGGATCTGGCGCGATGCATCGCTAATGGCTTCTAGCCGGATGCCCGGGGGCACTTGCTTGCGGACCTCAGCCAAGGTTTTTTCCAGCCCGTCGACTACGGCAATGGTGTTGTCGTCTTGCGATTTTTGAACCGTCAGCATCAGCGTGCGCTGGCCGTTGTAGAGCGCCAGACTCTCGATTTCTTGCGCGCCATCGCGCACCTGCGCGACCTGGTCAACTCGTACGGCAACGCCGTTTTTGCGCGCCACAATGATCTTGCCAAAGTCTTCCGGACGCAGCATGCGCCCTGCAATCTGAATCACACGCTCTTGCGTTAGCGAGCGGATGTTGCCCACGGGCAGGTCTTGGTTTTCGTTGCGCACCGCGCTGACCACCTGGTCGGGCGTAATGCCAAAGGCTTCCAGAGCCTGCGGGTTCAGGTAGACGTTGATTTCACGCTTGGTGCCGCCCACCACGGTGGCTGAACCCACGCCGGGCACGTTTTCCATGCGCTTTTTGAGCACCTGTTCAGCCCAGTTGGTGAGCTCCACCGGGCTGGGAACTTGTGCGCCGGCCTTTTCATCGGGCAGTACCGCCACCGACCAAATGGCTTTGGCCGAGGGGTCAAAGCGCAGCACGCGCGGCTCTTTAACCTCGGCGCGCAGCAGGGGTTTGACCGAGGCTACTTTTTCTCGTACGTCGTCGGCCGCTTTACGGCCATCGATATGCAGGCCAAACTCGATCACCACCACCGACTGGCCTTCGTAACTGCGCGAGGTCAGGGCGTTGATACCGGCAATGGAGTTCACGCCTTCTTCAATCTTCTTAGAAACTTCGCTCTCTACGATTTCCGGCGATGCGCCCGGGTAGTCGGCAATAACGACCACGACCGGGAAATCAATGTTAGGGAACTGGTCGACCTGCAAGCGTTGCAGCGAAAAAGCACCCAATACCACCAGGGCCAGCATCACCATGGTGGCGAAAACCGGGTTGTGCAAACTAACGCGTGTAAACCACATGGCGGCTACTTCGCGCTGCCAGCGCCGGTAACGGCGGTGCCTGCCATCACTGGGCCGATGCCGCCCACCAGAACCCGGGTGCCTTCGCTGACACCGCTAACCGCCACCATGGCCTCTTGCCCTAGCTCACCGCGTTGCCCCAGTTGCACGGTTTGGTGGCTCACTTTCCCGTCGGCGACCACCTGCACATAGGGCAGCGGTTTGTCGGTGCGTACTGCACTCAGCGGCAATGCCAGTGCGCTTTGGGTTCCGGTGGCCAGCAGTCCTTGGGCGAACAGCCCCTGGCGCAGTCCGGTCGTGGGCGCGATGGCCAGGTACACCAGCACGGCGCGCGTGCCCGCTACTGCGCTCGGGTTGGACCGCACCACGCGGGCAGCGACCGCGGTGGCTGCACCTTCGATGCGGAGTTGCGCCATTTGCCCGACTTTGACCTGCATCGATTCGGCAGCGCTCAGGCTGGCTTCGAGTTCGAGCCGGCTAAGGTCCACAATTTCCACCACCCGTGCATCTACACCCACACGCTCGCCGTTTTGCGCCAGGCGTTGTGCCACCTGGCCCCCCATGGGCGCGCGCAACAGCGCGTCGTCCAGCGCTTTTTGCAGCACCTCGGCCCCGGCCTGCGCGGCCAGCCAAGTGGCTTGGCTGGCGGCTAAATTAGAAGCTGATGCGTCCAAGCTGGTTTTGGAAATAAAGCCCTGCTCTACCAAAGAGCGGTTGTTGTCAAGACTGCGTTGGGCGATGTCCACCTGGGCTTTGGCTGCTTGCGCTTGCTGCTGGGCCTGGCGCAAGCGCGCTGCGCTTTCGGTGGTGTCGATGCGGGCAATGACTTCCCCGGCCTTTACGAAGTCACCCTCGCGCACACTGAGGTCTTGCAGTTCACCGGATACGCGTGCTTTGACAAAGGCGGAGTTCACCGCTTTGATGGATCCGGCAATGGGCAAACCTTGCGACAAGGCCAGCATCTTCACGCCGACCACGTCGGTGTCTGCCAATGTGATGCTCGGAGCTGCTTTTTGGGTTTCTTGTTGCGCTTGCAGCACCAGCTTGCGTGTCTGGTAGTTTTTGAATACAGGGTAGCCTGTAGCCGCCAGGATCAGCAAGACGGCCGCTGCGGTCATCCATTTCGTTCGTAATTTCATGGTGTGTGGATATGGGGGCGCACAGGCGCGCCGGTTAAGGCTTGATGGACAGGCCGTTGAGCAGCGCGTCGATTTGGGTGTTGAGGTACATCGGCACGTCCAGTGGTGGGTCGGTTTTTCCGGCAAGAGAAGGGGAGTTTTTCCACAGGGTAAGAAACAAAATGGGTGCAAGCACCGTGTAGACGCCGTAGCGGGGCTCCAGGGCCCGAAACTCCTGGCGCTGCACGCCACGCTCCAAGACGCGGGCAATCAATTGGTGCGCGGGCTCGAGCACTTCGTTGCGGTAGAACTCGGCCAGCTCCGGAAACTGAGACCCTTCGCTGAGGATGAGTTTGGTAATGCCGGTGCTGTGCGTGGCCTCGGCGCGCTGCCACCAGACGTTCATAAAGGTGCGCAGCAACTCACCGGTGGAGCCTGTGAATGCGTCAATCGCCGTGTTGAACTCCGAAAACTGCCCCGAGATGTTCTCCCGTACCACGGCTTTGAAGAGTTCTTCTTTGCTGGCGAAGTACAAAAAAAGCGTGCCCTTGGACACTCCGGCAAGGCGGGCGACTTCTTCAGCCTTGGTGGCGGCAAAACCCTTTTCCACAAACAGGGTTAAGGCCGCTTGTAGTAATTCGCGTGGTCGCGCTTCTTTGCGCCTCTCGCGTTTGAGAGGTGCGGTGCAGACCAGGTCGCGCAGGGTTTGGTGGATATCCATATTTACTGACTCGCAGGTTAGTAGTTTAGTCTGCTTGCGAGCGGGGTGTCAAGGCGGGGGGTTACGCGGCGGCAACATAATCCGTTTATGCTTATCGGGGCTGCATATTTGATTAAGGAAACGTTCTCCCATGACCCTTTCTACCCAAACCATTGTCCTGGGCGCTGGTTGCTTTTGGTGCTCTGAATCCGTGTACCTGCAGGTGCGTGGTGTGCTGACCGTTGAGTCGGGCTACTGCAACGGCCACACACCTGCCCCAAGCTATGCCCAAGTGAGCAGCGGCAACAGCGGCCACAACGAAGTGGTGCGGCTGGAGTTTGATCCGGCGCAAATCAGCTTGCGTGAGGTGTTGGAGGTCTTCTTCCTGATCCACGACCCCACCACCCTGAATCGCCAGGGCCACGACGTGGGCACCCAGTACCGCAGCGGCATTTACTGCACCACGGCCAGCCAACTGGCCGATGCCAACGCCTTCATTGCCGAACTGATAGACCAAGCCGCCTACACCGATCCGGTGGTCACCGAGGTGCAGATGCTGTCCAACTATGGGCGTGCCGAGGAATACCACCAAGACTTCTTTGCCAAAAACCCCTACCAGGGTTACTGCGTGGCGGTGGCTGCGCCCAAGGTGGCCAAGTTCCGCAAGACTTTTTCCCGCTTGGCAAAGGGGTGATGCAAGCGGACGCGTTGCCATGATCGACTCAAAGGACGTGCAGTTTGCCTACAGCGGTGGTGCCAGGCTGCAGTTCCCCGACGTTTACCTGCCCCAAGGCGGCGTTCTCTTGCTCAGTGGCCCTTCGGGCAGCGGCAAATCGACCTGGCTGGCGCTGCTGGCGGGCCTGGTGGCGCCCGGCGCGGGCAGCTTGCAGGTTGCGGGGCAGGCCTTGGGCGCCATGGGTTCGCTCAAAACCGACGCCTGGCGCGCCCAAACCATCGGCTTTTTGCCCCAAAAACTGCATTTGAGTGCCGCCCTGACCGTGCAGGAAAACCTGGCCCTGGCGTTTTGGGCTGCCGGTCGGGCGCAAGACAGAGCCCGTATATTTGCCGCGCTGGACGACTTGGGCGTGGGCGATTTGGCGCAGCGCTTGCCCGCACAGCTTTCCGGGGGGCAGGCGCAGCGGGTAGCGCTGGCGCGCGCCGTACTCATGCAGCCGCGCGTGCTGCTGGCCGATGAACCCACGGCCAGCCTGGACGACGCGGCAGCGCAAGACGCGCTTCACGTGCTCTGGGCCTGTACACAGCGTCTGGGTGCAAGCTTGGTATTGGCCACCCACGACGCCCGCGTTGCGCCCCTGCTGGAGCGTGCATTGGCAGAAAAGGGCCTGGCGCCGCTACAGCGCCTGAGCTTGTCTGCGACCCCGTCCAAAGGCCGCGCGCCATGAGCACGCTGCGCTTTGCCTGGCGCTACCTGTGGGCGCGGCCCCTGGCCGCAACGCTCAATGTGGTCTTGCTTAGCCTGGGGCTGGCGTCGATTGCCTTTTTGCTGCTGGTGGCCCAGCGCGTGGAGGCAGCATTTGACCGCGACTTGGCCGGGATCGACGTGGTGGTAGGCGCCAAAGGCAGCCCCATGCAGCTCATCTTGTCTGGCGTCTTGCACCTCGATGTGCCCCCGGGCAACATATCCCTTGAGGCCGTGCAGGCGCTGACAAATAGCCCCCTGGTGGCCCAGGTGATACCGGTGAGCCTGGGGGACAATTTTCAGGGCTACCGCATTGTGGGCACGTCCACCGACTATGTTGCGCTTTACCGGGGGGTGTTGACCCGGGGCGTGTTGTGGGATGCGCCCATGCAAGCGGTGGTTGGCGCAGCGGTGGCGCGCAAACTGGGTCTGCAACTGGGGCAGCGCTTTGTGGGCTCGCACGGGCTGGGTGCCGGTGGCCACGCCCATGGCGACAGCGCCTACCAGGTGGTCGGCGTACTGGCGGCTACGGGCGGTGTGCTCGACCGTCTGATCCTCACTGACACCGCCTCGGTCTGGAAAGCGCACGAAGACTATTCAGCCGCTGACGACGAAGACCGCAAGGCAATGGAGGCCGAGCGCGAAGTCACCATGGCGCTGGTGCGTTACAAAAGTCCCTTGGCCGCCGTGAGTTTTCCCCGCTGGGTGAACACCTCTACCGAGATGCAGGCTGCGGCCCCCGCGCTGGAAGTGACCCGCCTGCTGCACATGCTGGGGCTGGGCGCCGACGTGTTGCGCGCTTTTGCCGGCATGCTGCTGCTCACGGCCGGTCTGAGTGTGTTTATCGCGCTTTGGAACGCCGTGCGCGAGCGCCGTGGCGACCTTGCCCTGTTGCGCATGCTGGGCGCGCCACCGGGACGCATCGCCACGCTGCTACTGACCGAGGCGCTGTGGCTGGGTTTGGTCTCTGCCCTGCTTGGGCTGGCACTGGGCCAGATCTTTGTGCTGGCTCTTGGCTGGATGCTGGGGCTGGACCAGTCGCTGTTGCTCGCGGGTGCACTGTGGCCGCTTGAGCTGCTCTGGGTGCCCGCACTGGCGCTGGCCGTGTCATTGGGTGCGGCCTTGTTGCCAGCACTGGGTGCGTACCGTTCGAATGTTCTTCAACTGCTTCAATCTAGGTGAAACCATGAAAAAAAACGTTCTGCTTTTCTGCACTTTGGCCCTCTCTGCCGCGGTGGCGTACGCTGCTGAGGCCCATGGCGATAAGGAACTTAAAGAAGACATTGCGCGTCACCGGGCCATTGCAGCGGCCCACGAAGGTGCTGCCAAGTGCCTGGAGTCCGGCAAAAAGGATCAGGAATGTGAAAAGCAACTCCAGGCCGCTTGCAAGGGCCTAGCCATCGGTAAACTTTGCGGCATGAAACACCAACATTGAAAGCCGGAAATATGACAGTCTCGCACCGTAAATGTGTTCTCCCTGCAATGAGTTCGACCTGGCTTATCGCTGGGGTTTGGGCTGTGGCGCTGGGCGCTCAAATGGCAGTCGCCCAAACGCAGCTAAGTTCTCCCTTAGGCAGCGGCGCCACGGTCACCGCGGCAGGAACCGGCGCCGGCGTTCACAGCCCCAACAGCCCGATCGCGCCCTTGGTGGAGCGTGCTGACGTGTTGCCCTGGTCTTTGTTGACGGACGTGAAATCCAAGACCGTCAAAAACCGCATCTTGCCGGTGTACGGCCCTGAAATTAACGCTCTGAACCAAAAGAGCCAGCGGGTGCAAGGTTTCATGATGCCGCTGGACCCGGGCGAAAAGCAAAAACACTTTTTGCTCAGCTCAGTGCCTTTGAGCTGTTCCTTTTGCCTGCCCGGCGGGCCCGAGAGCTTGGTCGAGGTGAAGACCAAAACACCGGTCAAGTACTCTCTGGAGCCGGTGGTGGTGGAGGGTAAATTTATGGTCTTGGCCGATGACCCCTACGGCATGTACTACCGCATGACGGATGCAGTGGCGGTCAAATAGACCAAAGAACGGCAGCTTAGGGGGCCAAGCGCTCGCGTAGCCACCGCCCGTCGACCAGGCGGTAACGCAGCCGGTCGTGCAAGCGACTTTTGCGCCCTTGCCAAAACTCCCAGCTATCGGGCTCTAGGCGGTATCCGCCCCAGTGGGGCGGACGCGACGGGTTTAGCAGGAACTGCGCCGCGTATTTGGCCGCATTGGCCACCAGCACGCCACGCCCGGAAATCACCTCGCTTTGCGGTGAGGCCCATGCGCCTATGCGCGAATCCAGCGGGCGGCTGTGGAAATAGGCGTCGGCCTCGGCCTCGCTGACCTTGGTGACCCGCCCTTCAATGCGCACCACCCGCTCCAGCTCTACCCAGTGGAACTGCAGCGCTGCGAACGGGTTGCCTGCCAGTTGTTGGCCCTTGCGGCTGTCAAAGTTGGTGTACCAGACGATGCCTTGGGCGTCATAGCCTTTGATCAAGACCACACGTGTTGAAGGCCGCAAATCGCTGCCCACGGTGGCCAGGGTCATGGCATTGGGTTCGGGCACCTCGGCGGCAATGGCCTCGTCCAACCACTGCGCGAACTGGTCTAGCGGCAGCGCGTGCGAAGCCGCTTCGTTGAGCTCAGCGCGCTCATAGCTTTTGCGTAAATCGGCAATGGAAGGGGTTTGTGCGGTTGCCATGCGGTCGATGATAGCTTTGTACCCACTTCGTAACTTTTGGCGTGTCAGAGGCGATGTTTCCAAGTTACCATCAATCATGTAACTTTGTTACAAATGCAATTAGAAATCCCGCTCACCCAAGCCCCACCTAGCCAAAGCCATGTCCCTTGTTCCCTTGCATCCCCGCGTTGTCGCCATCACCCAGCGTATTCAAGAACGCAGCGCCGGGGCGCGCCGTGCTTACCTGGCCCAGGTCCAGGCCATGGCCCAGCGCGCGCCTGGCGCCCAGCGCATGGGCTGCGCCAACGTGGCCCACGCCTTCGCTGCCATGGAGCCCGCCGACAAGCAACGCGCGAGCGCCTTGGACAAATTCCAGCCCGTGGCCGAGCGCGCGCCCAATATTGGCATCGTCAACGCCTACAACGACTTGCTGTCGGCCCACGCGCCCTTGCAGCACTACCCTGACATCATCAAAGACGAGGCACGCAAGCTCGGCGCCACCGCCCAGGTGGCCGGTGGCGTCCCCGCCATGTGCGATGGTGTGACCCAGGGCACGCCGGGCATGGAACTTAGCCTGTTCTCGCGCGACGCCATCGCTATGGCCACTGCCATATCGCTCAGCCACGACGTGTTTGACTGCGCGCTCATGCTGGGCGTGTGCGACAAGATCGTGCCCGGTTTGCTGATTGGCGCATTGCATTTTGGCCATCTGCCCACGGTGTTTGTGCCCGCTGGCCCCATGACTTCGGGCCTGCCCAATATTGAGAAAGCCAAGGTGCGCGAATTGGCCGCCCAAGGTTTGGTCGGGCGTGCGGAGTTGCTAGAGGCCGAGTCTGCCGCCTACCACGGCGCGGGCACCTGCACTTTTTACGGCACCGCGAACAGCAACCAAATGCTGTTGGAGGCCATGGGCCTGCACGTGCCGGGCACCGCTTTTGTGAACCCTGGCGCCGACATTCGCGTGGAACTCACCCGCGAAGCTACCCGCACCGTTCTAGGCCACAGCAGCGGTGGCGCGCACGCCGCCTGCACCCCCATCGGCGTGCTGGTGGACGAGCGCTGCATCGTCAACGCCATGGTCGCGCTGCTGGCTACTGGCGGGTCCACCAACCACCTAATTCACTGGGTGGCCGTGGCGCGCGCAGCGGGCATCACCATCGACTGGAATGACTTTTCTGATTTGTCCGACGTGGTGCCCTTGCTAACCCGCGTCTACCCCAACGGCAGCGCCGATGTGAACCAGTTCCAGGCCGCAGGCGGCCCCGGTTTTGTCATCCGCGAGCTGCTGGACGCAGGTTTCATGCACGCCGACGTGGCCACGGTGCGCCCGGAGGGCTTGCGCGCCTACACCCGCATCCCTCATGCCGTGGACGGCGCACTAGACTGGATGGACGCCGGTCCGAGCAAGGACGAGACTGTGGTTCGCCCGGCCCAGCAGCCGTTCAGCCCCAGCGGCGGCTTGCGCCTGCTGACGGGCAACCTGGGGCGCAGCGTGATCAAGGTGTCCTCGGTGCCCGAAGACCGCCACGTGATTGAGGCCCCCTGCCGCGTGTTTGACTCGCAAGAGGCCTTACACACCGCCTTCACCGCAAATGAACTCAACCGCGACGTGGTGTGTGTGGTGCGCTGGCAAGGCCCGCAGGCTAACGGCATGCCCGAGCTGCACAAGCTCACGCCGCCACTTGCGGTGTTGCAAGGCAAAGGCTTCAAGGTGGCGCTGGTGACCGACGGGCGCATGAGCGGCGCCTCGGGCAAGGTGGCCGCCGCCATCCACGTGTCACCCGAGGCCGCCGCCGGCGGCCCGCTGGCCAAAGTGCAAGATGGCGACCTGGTGCGTCTGGACGCCACCTCGGGTACCCTGCAAGTGCTGGTAGCCGCCGCCGAGTGGGACGCCCGCCCCTTGGCCACCATGCCAGAGGCTTTGCTGGCAGCCAACGGCATCGGCATGGGCCGCGAGTTGTTTGCCGGCATGCGCCGCAGCGCCTTGGCGGCTGAAGAGGGCGCCTGCAGCTGGCTCTAACTCCATCTGATCCCAACCCCACCATTTAATCAAGACACCGCCATGAGCACACCCATCACCGCCACCGCCTTGACCGCTTTGCAGGTAATGCAAGACGCCCCCGTCATCCCCGTCATTGTGTTGAACGATGTGGCCCACGCCGTCCCCATGGCCCGCGCCTTGTTGGCCGGTGGCGTGCGCATGCTCGAAGTCACTTTGCGCACCCCGCAGGCGCTGGCCTGCATTGAAGCCATTGCCCGCGCCGTGCCCGAGGCCGTGGTGGGCGCAGGCACGGTGCGGTCCAAAGCCGACGCGCAGGCGGCGGCCAACGCCGGAGCGCGCTTTGCTGTGAGCCCCGGCTACACCAGCGCTGTCGGCCAAGCCTGCCGCGACGCGGGCCTGGCGCTCTTGCCCGGCGTGGCCACGGGCAGCGAAATCATGATGGCGCAGGAAGACGGCTTTACCGAACTCAAATTCTTCCCCGCTATGCAAGCCGGAGGCCCGGCCATGCTGAAAGCCTGGAGCGGCCCCTTCTTTGACGTGCGCTTTTGCCCCACCGGCGGCGTCAGCCTGCAAAACGCCGCCGACTTTCTGGCCCTGCCCAACGTGGTCTGCGTGGGCGGTTCGTGGTTGGTGCCGGCTGACGCGATGGCTGCGGGCGACTGGGCGCGCATTACCCGGCTGGCGGCTGATACGCTGGCGCTTTCCGGTCTTTAGTTTTTTCTTTCAGCGGAACCGACAGGAGCTGTTTGCGAAATTGACTCATAGCTCCCGCGCCAACCGCAGCCCATCCAACACCGCCGCATGCGTGTTACGCGCAGCCACCGCGTCGCCAATGCGAAACAGCTGAAAGCTGCCCGCCGGGTTGCTGGCCACGGTTTGGGCCTGGCCATCAATCAGCGCGCCGTAGTCCACCGCGCCTTGGTTGCTGGAGTGGGGTTTGAGGGCAAAGTACAGGTCTTCTAGTGGCAGCGTGCCGTGGTTGACCACCACTTGGTCCACCACGCGCTCTTTGCGCACGCCACCGTAGTCGCTGCCCAGCACGGCCAGCAGTTTGCCGCTTAGGGTCGGGTGGCGCGCCACCGACTGCAGGCGAAAGGTCACGGTAAACGTCACGTCCAGCTTTTGCAGGCTGCGCATGTAGGGCACCAGGTTCATCGCCATCACCTCGGGCGCAAAGGTGCGGTCGGGGGTGGCAATTTCGAGCCAGGCGCCGCTTTGGGCTATCACCTCGGCTGCTTGCAGGGCCGAATGGTCGCCGGCATCGTCAAACAGCAGCACGTCTTGGCCGGGTTTCACGTCGCCGCCCAAGATGTCCCAGGCGGACACCACCAGGTCGTTGCCCGTGGCCAGCACCTCGGTGTGCGGCAGGCCGCCGGTGGCGATGATGACCACGTCCGGGCGCTCGGCCAGCACGGTGGCCTCGTCGGCCAGGGTGTTGAAGCGAAAAGTCACGCCGCGCTCTTCGCAGCGCGCCATGCGCCAGTCGACGATGCTGAGCATTTCTTTGCGCCGGGGGCTGAGCGCGGTCAGGCGAATCTGGCCGCCGGGTTTGGGTGCGGCCTCCAGCACGGTGACCGCGTGGCCGCGTTCGGCGCTCACGCGTGCCGCTTCCAGACCCGCCGGGCCTGCGCCCACGACCAGCACTTTGCGCTGGGTGGGCGCGGGCGTAATGGCGTGTGGCAGGGTCAGCTCGCGCCCGGTGGACGGGTTGTGGATGCAATAGGCCTCGCCCCCGGCGTAAATGCGGTCCAGGCAAAAGTTGCCGCCCACGCAGGGGCGGATGGTGTCTTCGCGGCCTTCCACAATTTTGTGCACGATGTGCGGGTCGGCCATGTGGGCGCGCGTCATGCCCACCATGTCGAGCTTGCCGCTGGCAATGGCGTGGCGCGCGGTGTTGACGTCCTGGATCTTGGCCGCATGAAAGATAGGAATGTCCACATGCGCGCGCAGGCTGCCTGCAAAGTCCAGGTGCGGCGCGCTGCGCATGCCTTGCACCGGAATCACGTCGGTCAGGCCGGCGTCGGTGTCAATGTGGCCGCGGATGATGTTTAAGAAATCCACCATGCCCGACTTGGCCAGGTAGCGCGCAATGCCCAGGCCTTCGTCGTGCGTCAGGCCGCCGGGGCGCACCTCGTCGGCCACGCCGCGCACGCCCAAGATAAATTCCGGCCCGACGCGCTTGCGGATGGCCTGAATCACTTCGAGCGTAAAGCGCACCCGGTTTTCCAGCGGCCCGCCATAAGGCGCGTCCAGCGTGTTGGTGGACGGCGACCAAAACTGGTCCATCAGGTGGCCATAGGCTTCCAGTTCCAGGCCGTCCACGCCTGCGGCGTGCATGCGCTCTGCAGCGTCGGCGTAGTCTTGGATGATGCGGGC
>Ga0164294_10001802_pt1 | contig 19572 bp, 19 predicted proteins | sample GEODES005metaG_FD_111479 | JGI IMG/M metagenome (GOLD analysis project Ga0164294, IMG submission 111479) | Oligotrophic lake water microbial communities from Sparkling Lake, Wisconsin, USA - GEODES005 metaG | ecosystem: Environmental > Aquatic > Freshwater > Lake | place: USA: Sparkling Lake...
GATACCTGGGATTACAAACCCGAGCTCGCGAAGCGTCAGGGAAAACCTTTCGATGTCGATGGTAAGCTGCAGTTCTTCGCGTCGAAGCCGGGCAATTGTCAGCAGAGCTGGTGGCCCTTCCACCGACATGGCGAGTGTGGACGCTGGATCAGCGACCTCTTTCCCAGACTCGCACAATGCGTGGACGACATGGCCTTCATTCACTCCATGCAGAGCAAAACCGCGCTGCACGGCCCGGCGATGTTTATGGCGAACAGCGGCTTCATCCTGCCCGGCTTTCCGAGTATGGGTGCGTGGGTCACTTATGGACTCGGCAGCGTGAGCGATAACCTGCCAGCCTTCGTCGTGCTGCCCGATCCAAGGGGGCTTCCTCCTGGCGGTGTCATCAATTGGGGCGCTGGTTTTCTGCCCGCGATTCATCAGGGCACCACGCTGCAAACGGATGTCGAGAAGCCGCCCATCGCTGATCTATTCCCGTCGAAAAACTTCGCCCATCTCCGCGGCCAGACCGAGCAGACCAGTCGCGATTTTCTCCAAACGCTGAACCGTGCCCATGCCGCCGAGCGCACGGGCAACAGCGAACTCGAAGCCCGCATCGCCGCCTACGAACTCGCCGCCCGCCTGCAACTCAGCGCTCCCGACGCCACCAATCTGCGTGGCGAATCCGACGCCACCAAGCAGCTCTACCATCTCGATCACGAAGACATCGGCACCTTCGGCCGCCAATGCCTGCTCGCCCGCCGACTCGTCGAGCGCGGCGTGCGTTTTGTGCAGATCTTCTGTGGTGCGGAAAACACTGGTGCGAAAAAGATTCGCCCGAATTGGGACAGTCACGAAGACCTCGTGCGCGATCACGGCTACTGGGGTCCCATTCTCGACACTGGTGCTGCCGCGCTGCTCACCGATCTCAAATCACGCGGCCTGCTCGACAGCACGCTCGTCATTTGCACCAGCGAGTTCGGACGTCAACCCGCCGCGCAAGGCGCAGGCAAAGGCCGCGACCACAACCCCGGAGCTTTCACGGCCTGGATGGCCGGCGGCGGCATTCAAGGTGGCACCGCCTATGGCAGCACCGACGACCTCGGTTTCAAAGCAGCTGAAAACCCTGCCTATTGCTACGATCTCCACGCCACGGCACTGCACTTGCTCGGCCTCGATCATGAAAAGCTCAGCTTCTACAACAACGGCATTAATCGCCGACTCACCGATGTGCACGGGCATGTGATCAAGGAGATTGTGGTTTGAGACTTTGTTCGTGAAGCCGTGGAGCGAATGAAACGCCCCATCGCTAACACAGTCATCGGATAGATTCACTCCCGCCAACGCTTCATGCCGATGGCAGGACGAAAGTTACGCGGGTCAAAGAGCTCAGGAAGGTTTTGTGCTCGATGACGTTTCTCTTACTATGAAGTATACGTTCATCCTCATCGCAGTTCTTTTATCCGCGATTCAAGCCGCTGATGCTCCCAAGCCTATTTCGATCCATGAAACCTTTGGCGCTGACTTTAATGCCAAGCGTTTCATCACTCCCATTCCCAATAAAAATACTGAGGTGCGCGATGGCGTACTGTGGACGCGAGGGTCCAGTGGAGGTAAGTATCCGCCGATGGTTTATCTGTCGGTTGAGGGGAAGGATCTGACCATCTCCTTTCGCTATCGGCATCTTGGAGGTGGCGGTATGTTGTGGTTTTTTGTAGATGGCGAGGATGGCTTTGGTAGTGAAGATCACATGTTGCGCGTGAAGTTGCTGCGAGATGGTGTGCATTTGGAGGTAGATGCGCATTCTAAAGACGAGCATCATCCTTTGCGCCAAAATACTCGTCCGGCGGATAAAGTCAGCGGTGCGTATCGCTTAAATGAACATCTACCGATTGAGAAGGTGGATCTCACGCCTAATGACTGGCGGGAGGTGAAGCTGGTGTTTCATGGCGAGGAAGTCAGCCTGAGTATTGACGGTAATCTGTGGAGCAAGACCCTGAGGCGGGCGAACTTCAATGCAGGCAAACGTAAGCTGCTGTGGATGCAGAATGGCGGCGAGAAAGGGATTGAAATGGATGACGTTCATGTTCATGCTACTTTAACCAAACCGTCATAGATTTCTAATGCATCGACTCCTCACATCCATCGTCATTCTTAATCTCGCCTTCGCTGGAACGATTTTCGCTCAGTCGGATAAGCCAATGTTAAATGAGACTGAACTGCCTCTGATTTCCGCGCCAAGTTTTGCTGAGCTGTTGGGCGTGCCGTTCGTGTCGGCAAAAGGCCAATGGATTCCTGCTGATGGTGTGCTTAGCGTTGTGGATATTCCGAAGGAGAAACACATCCCTGTTCTACAGCACAAGGTCGGCTTGGCTAGTGCGGTGATAGAATTGGAGTTCCGTTGGGATGGAACGGGTTCTTTCCTCGTTGGCTGTGATTCGGACAAACATGTTGGGCGCGTCGTGATCAACGCCAAAGGCCTAAGCATTGCGGAAGACTCGGTTAAACCGTCTCATACCATTGCACAACTGCCATTGGCTGTGAAACAAGGCGAGTGGCACATACTGCGCGTTGAGTGGAAGGGCGATCAAATGGCCGCACGACTTGATGGCCGTGAACTGCGTGCTCAGCATTCCTTCCTTGCGACAGAGAAGGTGCGTAGTTGGCTGGCGGCCTCGCACTTGGTCAAAGTCCGCAACCTCAAGATCCGTGGTGAGACAGCTTCAACAAAATCTTAATGCTTTGAAGCTGTTAAGTATTGGGTCGATTTTCCAGGTATTGATAAATCTCATTTTACAGTGACGACGACAGGCGTAGCATAGGAGAAGGAACAACAAAAAATGAGCGCCCCCGAAGAGCAACAAGACAATCGTCTGAAGCAGGCCGAAAAGATCACCAGTCATCCGGAAAACTATCAAGTTTGCGAAGGCTGCGGTTCGATCGTCGTGTTGCGTGCACTAACTTGTCCTAGCTGCCATGCGTATCGTTTTGACAAGACCATTCATCGTGTGGTGACACAGGCCAAGGACCTGGCCCTGCGTGCTGCTAAATCGGTTTTGGCGTCAGACATGACTTGATTAGGTCGGTGAAGGATTTCACACGGCGTCAAGAAACTAAAAGTACTGTTCACACATGCTTCGCAGTTGCTGCTGGGTAGCCACTCGCTACCTCACGTTCTGGATCTGATTTTCAGATCCGATTTCCCAATTTTAAAACCATGTCTGCAGATAACGAACTCAACATCAATCTGGCTCACGTCGAACGTGTGGCAAAGGAACTCGGCTTACGCGCTATTCAAGTCGGCGCTACGGCTCAATTATTTGCTGGAGGTGCTACGGTGCCCTTCATCGCCCGCTATCGAAAAGAGGCTACGGGAGAGATGGATGAGGTGCAAATCCTGGCGGTGAAAGAGCGCATGGAGGCCCTGGTCGTGCTAGATGATCGTCGAGCGGCCATCATCAAGTCGCTCGAGGAGCGCAAGCTCATGACAGATATTTTGCGCGCTAAGATCGATAAAGCGGAAACAATCACCACGCTTGAAGATATCTTTGCCCCCTTCCGTCCCAAGCGACGCACACGGGCGACGATTGCCAAAGAAAAAGGCCTGGAACCTCTGGCGGATTTTATCGAGGCCAATATGCTCAGCAGTGGAGTGAAGCTGGATGAGGAGGCCACTCCATTTATCAATCCCGATCACGAGACCGAAGAACTGCGAGTGAAGGATGCGAACGAGGCGCTCTCTGGCGCGCGGGACATCATTGCCGAGCGGATCAGTGACAATGCTGAAGCTCGCGCTGCTTTAAGAAAGCTGGTGGCGGATCAGGCGGTCGTTGTCTCGAAAATTATGTTTGGTAAAGAGGCTGAGGCTGATGCGCAGAAATTTCGCGATTACTTTGATTGGAGCGAGCCTTTGAAATCAATCCCATCTCACCGGATGCTGGCCATTCGCCGTGGTGAAAAGGAAGGGTTCTTGCTCATGCGTGTGACGCCGCCGGAGGATACAGCGATCCAGATCATCAGCACGCTCTTTGTCAAAGGTGGTAATGGCTGCTCTGATCAGATGAAACTGGCCTGTGCAGATAGTTACAAGCGCTTGCTGAGCTCCAGCATGGAGACCGAGGCGCGTCTGGAATCCAAGAAGAAGGCGGATACAGAAGCGGTGCGCGTCTTTGCTGATAATCTTCGGGAGCTCCTGCTCGCAGCGCCCCTGGGACAGAAACGCGTGCTGGGCATCGACCCTGGTTTTCGAACAGGTTGCAAGGTGGTGGTGCTAGATGCTCAGGGTCAGCTCCTCTTCAATGACGTGATCTATTTGCTGGGGGAAGGCAATAGCCTGATGCAGGCGAAGACGCTGGTCATGAATTTGATCGAGCGTTACAAGATCGAGGCTATCGCCATCGGCAATGGCACTGCTAGTCGGGAAACGGAAGCCTTTATCAATAAGATAGGTATCCCCAAAGGCATTCTAGTGCTCATGGTCAATGAGAGCGGGGCTTCTATTTACAGTGCCAGTGAAGTGGCCCGTGAAGAGTTTCCCAATCATGACATCACGGTGCGTGGAGCTGTCTCCATTGGGCGTCGTTTGATGGATCCTTTGGCTGAGCTAGTGAAGCTGGATCCAAAGAGCATCGGTGTCGGTCAATACCAGCATGATGTGGACCAGAATCAGCTAAAGAACAGTCTGGACAATGTCGTCATAAGCGCTGTAAACGGCGTCGGCGTGGAGGTCAACACGGCCAGCAAGCAACTGCTGAGTTATGTTTCAGGTCTAAACAGCACTCATGCGGCGAACATCGTTGCTTTTCGCAACGAGAACGGTCCTTTTAAAGCGCGCAAAGATCTTCTTAAAGTGCCGCGCTTGGGTGAAAAGGCTTTTGAGCAGGCTGCTGGTTTCTTGCGCATTCGTGGAGCGGAGCATCCACTTGACTCCAGCTCGGTGCATCCTGAGCGCTATCCACTGGTCGAGAAAATGGCTTCTGATCTCGGCTGCGCCGTGCCTGATCTCATGCAGAGGCCGGAATTACGCCAGAAACTGGATTTGAAAAAATATGTCAGCGCGGATGTCGGTCTGCCGACGCTGCAAGATATCATGAACGAGTTGGCGAAGCCTGGCCGCGATCCGCGTAAGCAGTTCGAGGTTTTCAATTTTGCCGAAGGCGTCAATGACATGAAGGATCTCACAGTCGGCATGAAGCTGCCTGGGATCGTCACCAATGTGACTGCCTTTGGAGCCTTTGTTGACATTGGTGTCCATCAGGACGGGCTCGTGCACGTGAGTCAGCTTAGTGATACCTTTGTTAAAGATGCTGCTGAAGTGGTGAAGGTAGCCCAGAAGGTCATGGTTACAGTGACTGAGGTCGATATTCAGCGGAAGCGCATTGCCCTCAGCATGAAGGCGAAACCTGACTTTGAGAAAAAGGTAGGCGCAGGCGGTCCACGTCCAGCTGGTGCGCCTTCTGGTGGTCAGGCTGGCGGTAATCGCAGCTTTAGCGGTGGTGGCGGAGATCGCAGTCGCCCGAGCGGTGGCGGTATGGGTAATCCATTTGGTGGCGGCGGTGGAGGCGATTGGTTCACTGCAGCAGCCTCAAAGGGCAAGAAGTAGCCAATTCTCGAGTCATTTTCAGAAGGTGTATTGGCGGATTTGCCGTGAATACGCCTCTTCTAGGCTGGTTTCAGGCATTGTGGTTCATTAACAATGAGAAGGTTGAGATGCTTTTGAGGCTGATTAAGAGAGCTGAAAAGTGAGAGCCAGTCTTTGTGCGGACAAAAACAGAAATCGTTCTTGCATTCCGGCTCCAAGTTTCTACTCTAATTGTGCTTGTGAAATTTTTCACAAGCTCCTGAACGGCCTTCTGCCGACACGCCATGTTGAAATACTTCTTCCTCAGTTACGTCTTCGTTGCGGCCATCGTAGTGGCCGCTTTCGGCACACGCGGCAGTAAGTCCGAATTGCCGCCTATTGAGATCTTCCAAGACATGGATCATCAGGCTAAAATCAAATTCCAGGCTCACAGCGACTTTTTTGCCGATGGTCTGGGCGGTCGCCAACTTGTCAAGCATACCGTGCCAATGGGATTCGAAGTGCCTGTAAAGCCTGCTTCTTCCCCCGATGCAGCGCCTCCAGCCTATGGTTTCAGCAATGGGCTGGATTACTACAGCACGGGCAAGCTAGGCGACTTTTATGGTGACGGGTTGCCGGAGCAAATCGTCGCAGACAAAGCACTCCTCCAGCGTGGCGAACGTCAATATGGCATTTACTGTGGCGTCTGCCACGGTGCTTCTGGTAACGGAAAGGGAGTCACCTCGAAATATGGCATTTTAGCGGCCTTCAATTTTCATCAGGCGGGCTCGATGGATCCAGCCAATGCAGGCGCATACCGTGCAGACGGAGCGATTTTTGATGTCATCTCGAATGGTAAGGGCCTCATGGGTTCTTATGGTGGTAACCTCACCGTTCGTGACCGCTGGGCCATCGTGGCCTACATCCGCGCCCTTCAGGTGGCGGTTAAAGAAGGAAACGTTTCTGTCCAGTAACACGCTCGCATTTTCGGCATGAGTCACCACGTCACATTCAACGATCTGCCTCAAGGCGGCGAGAAGTTTGAGCCAGCCAAAGGCAGCAAGCTCATCAATGGTCTTGGGGCCCTAGGCGCTCTCGGGCTTTTGGTCTCGATCTATCTTTTTAGCACAAATACGGATAGTTTTGCCTATTCGTGGCTTTTTGCTTTCTTCTTCTCATTCACGCTTGTTTGCGGAGGTTGTTTCTGGATTTTGCTGCACAATGCCTCGAATTCTGGTTGGGGTATTTCCCTGCGTCGTCTCTGGGAGCAGCTTGCTAACATGGCGCTGCCGCTGGCTATTCTTGGCATACCTCTTTTGATTCCGGCCGTGCAAAAGCCTTTGTATGAGTGGATGGGACACCATCGTGATGCGGCTCACCACATGAGCGAGCATGTTTCCACGGTTAAAGAAGCACTGCATCATGCTTCAGAGACCAATCCTCATCTGCACATTCTCGTTCAGAAGTTTGGGTATCTGAATATCACCGCTTGGTATGTTCGCTACTTTGTTTACTTCGGTATCCTAGCTCTTATTGCTAGCGTTCTGCGTGGAAAATCGGTCATGCAGGATCTCGATGGAGACATCAAGCATACCATCAAAGCGCGCGCTTTCTGTTGCACGTGGATGCTTTTCTTTGCCCTTACGGTGACTTTCGCGGCTGTCGACTGGCTAATGTCTCTGGACTACTCATGGTTCTCAACCATGTGGGGCGTCTACATTTTTGCTGGCTGTGCTTGGTCCTCCATGGCTTTGACCATTCTTTTGGTGACGTGGCTGCGTGGACTGGGTTACCTGCAAAAAGTGGTTTCAGAGGAGCATTATCACATCATGGGTAAGTTCGTTTTGGCCTTTACCATCTTTTGGGCGTACATTGCCTTCAGCCAGTATTTCCTCATCTGGTATGCTAATATCACCGAAGAGACACGATTTTACCTGACTCGAAACACGGAAGGCTGGCGTGATGTTTCTATCTTTATTGTGGTGGGACATTTCATTGCACCCTTCGTGCTTCTGTTGTCCCAACCGCGCAAGAAAAAGCCAGCTGTGATCAGCGGTATCTGTCTTTGGATTCTTTTCATGCACATCGTGGATATCTACTGGAATGTGATTCCTGAGCGTGGACCTTCTCTTGGCCAGGGTGTTATTATACCCGGTGCATGGGTGGGTGATATCGTCGCACTGTGCACCTTTGTGGGTCTCTTGGGCTTTCTGTTCCTCCGCAGCTTGGCTCGTTACAGCCTCTATCCTTGCCGCGATCCTCGCCTGCTCGAGTCCGCTAATGTTGTTAACTAATTGTTGTCATGTCTCCTCCTGCGATTCATTCTAAATCTGGTTCCAGTTTCTTCTGGGTGCTGGCAGCATTTGCTTGCTTTGCAGTGCTCTTTTTGATCATTCAGACTCTGGCTGCTAAGCCTGGTGCTGAGGACCCTCGGGCGCCCGAGCGTATCGCTAACTCGGCTGAAATCATGAAAGCTCAATCTGAGATCATCGCCAACATGGGCTTGAATGACGTCACCAAAAAGACTGCTATTTTTGACAAAACCTTGGCTGTTCTCAGTTCCCGCAAGCCATCCACCAGCACGCAAGTGGTGCCTGGCTCGCCAACTCAAATGAAACAGGCGGCTGCATCAGCGACTCCCGCTGCTGCGCCAGCAACGGTAACACCTGCCATCAAATAACGGCCGACTTTTTCCAGATGCAGACGACCTCCTCATCCGCAGATACAGACGTTCAGGCTGACAATCTTCGCCGCGCGGCGATTGACAAGTCAGTTAAGGGCCCTGTGCTGTTCCTTTTCCTCAACGGTGCTTTTTGGTTGATGGCTTCCACCATTCTCGGTGTGCTAGCGGCTTTGAAGCTCTTTGCCCCGTCTTTCTTGGGTGACTGCCCTGTTCTTCAATACGGACGCTTGCAGCCAACGCACTTGAATGCCCTCGTTTACGGTTGGGGTGTGCAAGCGGGTCTGGGAGTTATGCTTTGGATTATGGCTCGCCGTTCGGGACAGGAATTGAAGAGTGGTAAAAGCGTTCTCTACGTCGCTGGTATTTTTTGGAATGTAGCGGTGACACTTGGACTACTGAGCATTCTATTTGGCGGTAGCACGTCCATCGAATGGCTGGAAATGCCAAAGTGGGTCTGGCCGATTATGCTTGCCGCTTTCCTTTGCTTTGCCTGGCCGATGACGACCATGTTTGCCCGTGCTTTTCGTCCTGAAGGTTTCATGGTTAGCACTTGGTACATCTTGGGTGCTTGCTTTTGGTTCCCATGGATCTTCGTTACAGCGAATGTCGCCCTCCATTGCCTTCCTGGGCTGGGTGCCTTGGGTGCAGGCGTTAATGCATGGTATGTTCACGCTGTGATCATGCTGTTTTTTGCTCCCGTGGCTATTGGTTCAGCCTATTACTTCATCCCTAAAATCACTGGTCAGCCCATTGCAAGTTCACAGCTTGCTCAAATGGGTTTCTGGGCCTTGGCCTGCCTCGGTGGATGGACGGGAATGCAACATTACATGGGTGGACCTCTTCCTGCTTGGATGCCAGCTATTGGTTCTTTAGCTTCCGTTTTATTGCTCGTCCCGGTGGGTGTTGTGGGTCTGAATCATCACCTCACAACTCTGGGGAAGCATCATCTCGTTGCCTCTAGTCCAACGCTTCGATTCACCTTTTTGGGAGCACTGTTCTACCCGATTTCTGGAGTGATTCTTGCTCTAATTTCCAATTTCACCACAGGGCCGACCCTGCAATTCACCAATGCTTGGTATGGTTTCCAAATTGTGGCCGTGTATGGATTTTTCAGTATGAGTGTCTTTGGTGCCATCTATTACATTGTCCCTCGCTTGACAGGTTGTGAATGGCTATCTGTTCGCTTAATCCGCAACCACTTCTGGTTCTCGACCTATGGTATCGCCACAATCGTAATCACCAGCCTTGTGGCAGGTGTCCAGCAGGGTGGGGATTTGAATCATCCTGAAATGTGGGATCAAGATTTCTATCAGTTGGTCATGAATACTCAGCCTTATATCATCGCTCGTGCGGTGGCTTGGGGATTGATTACATGGTCCAATATTTGGTTTTTAGTTCATCTCATGCTTATGGTGGCCGGTCTCGGTCGTCGCAGTTCGGCACCTACGCTTCTGCACCATGGTCATGATGAATCTTCTCTTCCGCACGGAGCACACGCATGAGTAACTTCCGCACGTTCATTCTCGCACTGACTGCTAGCTTCGGTTTTCCGTGGCTATGCCTCATTATCATTCCAGCCATCAAGTATCAGGCTTTGACGCCAGTTGCTTATGATAAAGACAAAGACGGTGTCGAGGGGTATTATCCACCTGCGCCTATCAATCGTCAGGGTCAATTGACCTACGCACGTGAAGGGTGTGCTCAGTGTCACACGCAGATGATACGTCCAACGCAGCTCTCTCTTGACGGCTGGCACAAAGGATGGGGACAGGATCAAGAGGCTCGTCCCACAACTCCAGTGCGTTCCAATACGCTCTTGGACTATCTTGGTGAGCCATACGCTTTCTTGGGTGTTCAACGTTTAGGCCCAGATTTAACTAACTACGGCTGGCGCGCCTCATCACGTCAGGAGATGCACGTCATGCTCTATGCTCCACGCCAGCGTCATGAGTGGTCGAATATGCCAGCATTCAAGAATCTCTATGAAGTTCGCCTTGCCCAAGGCCCTAAGTCTGAATTGGCACTCAAGCTTTCCAAGCCCTTCGCTCCTGAAGCTGGCTATGAAGTGGTCCCGACTCCAGAGGCTGAGGCTTTGGTTGATTATTTGCTGTCACTGAAGAAAGACAATCCTATTCCAGGCATCACCGCTGCCGCTGTAAAGAAGTAACGCCCACCATTCATGAGCGCACCCTCCAATAGTTTTCAACCCGATAGCACAGACCTAGATCGTCTTCACACTGCAGTGACGCGTGAGAAGGAAGACCTCCAGGCTGGTCGTGAACCTGCATCCATGCTTGTCATGTTCCTTGGCATGCTGGTTGCTGTAATTGCCGGCGGACAGTTCAGCATTGTGGGTGGTATGCAAGAATTCGGAACAAGCACAGCTTTCAATTATGAGGTAGGTGCCGATCCTCGTCCCGGTGGAGGCGCAGGTGCTGTAGCCATGGACCCATTTCAAACCGCCATGAAAAAAGGTGCAGGTGGTTATGCCGTTTGTGGTGGTTGCCATCAGGGGAGTGGTCTAGGACTTCCAGGTCAATTTCCTCCTTTAGCTGGATCTGAGTGGGTTTTAGGCGGAACGGAGCGTCTGATTCGCGTCGTTCAGCACGGTCTTGTTGGTGCGATCACGGTGAAGGGACAAGGTTACAATACACCAGGTGGTATGCAGGGTTTTGGGGCTGCCATGTCTGCAGGTGATTTCGCTAATGTGCTGACGTTCATTCGTAATAGTTGGGGCAATGAAGCTCCGATGATCACCAAGGATATGGTCGAGAAAGTTCGCTCGACTGAGAAGCGTGGCACTCAATGGACCATGCCTGAACTTGAAACTTTCGCTAAAGTGAATGTTGAGGGCCTAATTCCCGCTGGGCCTGGTGCCACAGCAGCGCCCGCTGCTAAGTGATTGAAGATACCATGACTTACATGACGCAGTCCATTACTAGCAAGGTGCCATTGGTGGCCTTAGCTTTGATTGTGCTGCACACAATCACTGCTTGTGGGAAAGTACCTGAAGCGTCTCGTGTCAATCTATTGCCAGCGATCAATGTTGTTCAGAAATTAAGCCTGCAAGGTAAGGTAATTCTGTCAGGTGGCAAGCCAGCCTCGATCGGGCAGGTAATTGACGTTGGGCAAAATCCCCTTTGCGTAGGCCATGGCGTGCTCACCAATCCTAACTGGAGAGTTTCTGAAGATGGCGGATTGGAGGATGTTGTCATCAGTGTTCGTCAAACGGCGCGTTCAATGAACACGGCCAATAGTTCCCCCCTGATCAATCAAAGAAATTGTGAATTCCAGCCATTTATGACTGTCGTGCAGCGGGGCCAGACAGTGCGACTTCACAACAGCGACATGACCTTCCACAACATCCGTATTGTTCAGCATCAATTAGGCACTGCCGCTGCAGGTGAAAATCTGGTTAATTTGGCGCAACCTGCTCGCGGTGATGAAAATTTGCATAGCTTTGACCAACCGGGAATTTATCGCCTAGAATGTGACGTTCATCGTTGGATGCGCGCTTGGGTCTATGTCCATGATGGTGTTCATGCTGTGGCAACGTCCAAAGATGGCACGTATGTTTTGAATCAGGCGCTGATGGATGGTGTTTACGAAGTATCAGCGTGGCATCCAATGTTTTCACAGAAATTAACCCAAACTGTCACCATTCGGAATGGACAGGGCAGGGCTGATTTTTCCTTTGATCTCAAAAATTCATTCAATCTTTGATCTGCTAAACTTAGACAATTCGTAGCCTTTTGGCTTTTACTTTTTTTTACCTCTATTTACCACAAGCTATGAGCGCTGCTGCAATTTCCAACGATCACACCCACGATCACGGCCATGATCATCATGAACTGAGTTTCATCAAAAAGTACATCTGGTCTACCGATCATAAAGTCATCGGTATTCAGTATGCGGTGAGTGGGTTACTCTTCCTGTTGTTTGGATTCTTCCTGATGATGATGATGCGTTGGAGCATCGCCTATCCAGGTCAACCTATTCCTGGATTCGGTTTCGTGACTAGCATCCCTGTGATTGGTGATTTGTTCCAGGAAATGATTGGACGCTGGGCGCCTGGTGGCGTTGTCAATGGTGAGCTCTACAACATGCTAGGCGCCATGCACGGAACGATCATGGTCTTTCTCGGGATTGTACCTCTCGGTTTTGCTGGATTTGTGAACTTTGTCATGCCTCTCCAAATTGGCACGATTGATATGGCTTTTCCTCGGCTGAACATGTGGAGTTATTGGCTCTTCTTCGTCAGTGGTGTCATGATGTTTGCTAGCTTCTTCTTGGGAACGGGATCAGTGCAGACTGGATGGACGATGTATTCGCCTTTGGCATCAACAACAGGTTTAGCTGTGACCAATGTATGGATGCATGGTCATACTTGGTGGTTGCTTGCCATGGTGTTTAATATTTCCGCTTCACTTTTGGGGTCAGTGAACGTCATCACGACGATCATCAATCTGCGTGCCAAAGGTTTGACCTGGATGCGCATGCCGTTCTTCTGCTGGGCCATGTTTATTGTTTCTTTCCTGCTACTTTTGGCTTTCCCGCCTCTTGAGGTAGCTGCGCTGCTTCAGCTTATGGATCGTGTGTTTGGCGCTAGTTTCTTCTTGCCGACAGGCCTGATGGAAGGTGGTCAACATTTGGACATCGCTGGTGGTGGCAGCCCACTGCTTTACCAGCACTTATTCTGGTTCCTGGCTCATCCAGAGGTCTACGTCTTGATCTTGCCTGCCTTCGCGATTCTTACGGAAGTGATTCCTGCCAATACTCGCCGACCTCTTTGGGGTTACAAAGCCATGGTGTATGCTGCTTTGACTCTGGGTTTCCTCAGTTTCCTCGTTTGGGCTCATCACATGTATCTGACCGGCATGGGCACCATGATGTCCACCTACTTCCAGATCACCACGGTTCTGATCTCAGTTCCATCCGTCATCCTACTCACGGGTCTTATGATTTCTCTCTGGGGCGGCTCGATCCGGTTTACGCCTCAGATGCTGTTTGCTTCGGCTTTCTTACCGATGTTTGGTATTGGTGGTCTCACGGGGTTGCCTTTGGCTTTCACATTCATCGACCTCGCTCTGCATGACACTTATTACGTCATTGGACACTTTCATTACGTAGTGGCTCCTGGGACGATCTTTGGTCTCTTCGCAGGTGTTTACCACTGGTATCCAAAAGCCACGGGGCGGATTATGAATGATTTTCTGGGTAAACTTCACTTCTGGCCATCATTGCTGGGAATGAATATGATTTTCGCACCCATGTTTATTCAAGGTATGGGTGGTTTCCATCGCCGCTGGTATGATGGAGGCAAATACTTTGAGCAGACCTCCAGTGCTTCGAACTGGTTCACTGAACTTAACTCCGGTTTTTTTGGTCTGTTCGGCATGGACGTGCCAAACAATCTCCTGGGACTTAATGTCCTGATGTCAGTGGGAGCCTTCGTACTCGCTCTGGGGCAGGTTCCTTTCATTCTCAATTTCTTCCTGAGTATCAAAGGTGGCAAAAAAGTCGAGAACGACAATCCATGGGGAGCAACGACTCTTGAGTGGGCGGCTCCGACGCCTCCTCCCCATGGCAACTTTGACTTTGAGCCCATCGTCGTTCGTGGTCCATATGAGTATAGTGTTCCTGGCATGGATCAGGACTTCTTCCCGCAATGGGAATCAGAGCCAGGTAAGCGCGCGGAGCTATCGACTTCCCCAGCGCCAGCCGTTGTTGCTCATCATTGAGATTTAAACCCAGAGAACTGAGCTAACCGTCACTTTTCCACATGGACATTCCTTATACAGTCTCCGCCCGCCCAGATACGGGCTTGTACAACGCCAAGGTCGGCATCTGGCTTTTCCTCGCTTCAGAGGTCATGCTCTTCGGGGGCCTTTTCTCTTCTTACATATTCTTGCGTGTTGGTGCGGACTATCCGTGGCCAGTTCATGAGTTGAATGTGACCCTTGGTTTCATCAATACCTTGGTTCTTATTGGTTCTTCCGTCACTGTGTTGCTTGCATGGGCTTCTATCAAGCTGCGTAAATTTGGAGCCTACAAAGTTTACATGGCTATCACCATTCTGTGTGCCATGACCTTCATGGTCATTAAAAGCTTTGAGTATAAAGCCAAATTTGAGCATTACTCGGTAACACTGACAGATGGCACGATTCTAACGGGTCACTTGCCGAATGGTTTTGAGATTGAATTCGGCGATGTCAAGGAGCTCAGCCTGACGATTTCAGGCAAGACATCCGCCGTCGACGCCGACCCTGTAGGCTACGTGCTCCCTTACCTCAAAGGAACCGCCCCGAAGTTCAAAACACAGGCGGGTGTTGAGATTGACTTGAACAAAGAAAGCTTCGCAGCCTTGAAAACCGAAGTGCTTGCAGCTGCCAAAGCTAAAGCCACCAACTCTAAAGAGCTTCCGTCAACTACGATCACGTTAGTTGCGGCTACTCCGATGACGTTCTCGGTTCCAATGTCCAAGTTCTTAGCCCGCCCTGCTCTTGACGCCAAAACGTTCACCTTCCGTGATGGCACTTCAGTCGAGGGTAAAATTATCAATGATAAGATGACTCTTGAAGTCGATGGTCTGGATGTCCGTGGCACACCTGACAAAGAGAAGTCTTTGGCATTTAACGAGCATTATCTCGGAACTGCCTGGAAGAATGCCTTCATTCATCAGAGAGATGAAGCCATCGCTGAATTCAAAAAGGAATTCGATGACGGTAAAGGCGGCACTTCTCGTGATCCTAAAAAGAGTGCAACTCAACAAAAGAAGCTTTTTTATGTTCACATTCACTCAGCCACTCCTGAAGGCCATGCTGAAGAAGGAGGTGCGCACAAATCTGAAGCTCATGCACCTGTTGAAGAGCATGGTGCCGCTCACGCAGGACATCATCCTGAAGTGAAGCTGGAGCGCAAAGACGTTCAGTTCTTTTCAAACTTCACGCCGAAGTTGAATAGCTACTACGCCATCTATTTCACACTCACTGGGCTCCATGGATTGCACGTCATTGCTGGCGCTCTCGTTCTTACTTACTTTCTCGTCTGCGATGGGCGGCGTTTGCGTGAAGACCCTGAGCATATGGCCAATCGTGTCGAAGTCGGCGGCCTCTTCTGGCACTTCGTGGATCTGGTTTGGATCTTTCTTTTCCCATTGTTGTATCTCCTTTAATCGCAACTTCTACCGTTCCTTATTATGGCCGAAAGCCCTGAAGAAATCTATAAATCCATCCGTAAGATCCTTTGGATCGGAGGTCTCTTGGCCGTTCTAACTGGAGCTACCGTTGGTCTTTCATATGTGGAATTGCCGACGCATAGTTTGAATTTGTTGGTAGGTATGATCTTGGCTACAATTAAGGCTTCGCTTGTGGCTCTGATCTTCATGCATTTGAATCACGAGAAAGCATTGGTCTATAAGGTGCTCGCGTTCACGGTTGCTTTTGCCATAGCTCTCTTTGTTCTTTTTTACCTTAGTTTTTCAGAAGGCCTCATCGATGAGGGCTTCGAGAACCCGACGACTGTCGTAGAGGTCCAAGAGTAGGCTCACTCCTAGAAGCTAAACCAAATCAACTTATGTCGCTGAAACACTTCCACTATGTCTTCCTGTTTTTTGCAGTTCTCTGCGATGGCGGTTTCTGGCTGTGGACGCGGCTTCAACCAGCTGTGACTGCTGAACTCGGAATTGGCCCTCTCGGCATGATCGCTGGCTGGACTAGTCTTGTTCTCATTGCTTACAGCGTTTGGTATCTTTCGAAAAAATCGAAAACGATCATTGTCTGAGCCATTTCCCATCTCCAATCGTTCTCTCATTAACCCATGCTGACTCTCGCCTGCGCTACTTGCAAAGCTGATCCAAACAGTGTCATCGCTCAGGCGCAAGACATTGCTGTTTTGGTGATGTTGGCGTTTCTGGTTTTAGGCATGAGTTTTGTGGGATTGATTGTCTGGAACTTTGTCCGCAAACAGCAGAAGGCTGCCGTAACCTTTTAACATTTTATCCTCCGCCCCCTCCTTATTTACCCATGAGTATTTCAGACATTAACGTTTGGCTTGGTATGACGCAGAACGCTTCAGAGCATGGAGGTCTTGTGGACCACATGCTTGGTTTTGTTCATTGGTTCATGTTGGTTCTTTTCATTGGATGGTCCACCTTCTTAGCGATCGCATTTTATAAGTTTCGTGCCACCAAGAATGCCAAGGCTGATTACCATGGCGTTCGTGGTCATGCGACGACACACATCGAAATCGGTGTTTGTATTGTGGAAGCCATTTTGCTCCTTGGTTTCGCTTTCCCGCTATGGCATCATCAAGCCGATGAGTTCCCAACTGGCTCAGATACTGTGAAGATCCGCGCCATGGGTGAGAAGTTTCTCTGGAACTTTCAATACTCGGGCAACGATAAGATGCTTAGCACATGGGATCCACGCGCCATTTCTCAATCCAATCAAACGGGTCGCGAACTGACTGATCCAAATGGTAAGGATGATTTTGTAAATCTAGGAACCATGAAGCTGCCTTTAGGCCGTCCCGTCATCATTGACGTTACCAGTAAGGACGTCATTCATAACTTGGCTTTGGTGCCAATGCGTGCTGCTCAAGATGCCTGCCCAGGCGTCAAAGCACACATGTGGTTTAAACCTGTGAAGACTGGTAGCTGGGATATCATTTGTGGTCAACTTTGCGGCCCTGGTCATGCACAGATGAAAGCCATGCTTGAAGTCGTTGAAACCGCTGAGTTTGACGAATGGTCTAAGGAACAATCTAACAGTGCTGCGGTGAAGAGTGCAGCACCCGCTCCTCTGGCCATTCGCTAATGCCACTTGCGGGCGTTTTTGATCCGCTAAATTTGACAAAAGTGCGGACTTAGGTCCGCATTTTTCGTTTCCTCATTACTCACCATGCAGATTTTCCATTGGTTTTCTCGTTTTACCCTTTTTGTGGGTCTTGTGCTTATTTGGTGGGGCGCTGCGGTGACGACCGAGGATGTCGGGTTGGCTGTTCCCGATTGGCCTTTGGCCTTTGGCAAGATCAATCCTGAGGGCTGGATGAAGGTGCCGGCTTTGTTTCTTGAGCATGGTCATCGCTGGATTGCTACGACCATTGGATTTTTGGTTTTGAGCATGTACTTCTGGCAGTTTTCAAAGTGTAAGCCTAGGTTCATTGAAGCTGCTAGTATCATCCTGATTGGCAGTGGTTATTTGTTTCTGATTTTTAAAGGTCTCCTTGGGGCTGCTCTTATGATTGTTTTGTTGGGAGTAACTTGGCTAGTTATCAATTGGATTAGACAACGTTGGACTTTACTCCGGGGACTAACAACCATGGCTTTGTTTTTGGTCATCATCCAAGCTTCTCTCGGTGGCTTACGTGTCTTGAAAATGTCTGATCCGTATGGCATCAGTCACGGCACTCTAGGTCAGCTGTTTTTCTGTTTGCTGGTTTTTATTGCTTTTGCCTCCTCCAAGACGTGGCATTCAGAATCTTTGGTGATTCAGAAAGATCGAGTGTCTGCGCGAGCTTGGAGTCTGATTCTCTTTATGGCTGTCTTCGGCCAACTTATCCTTGGTGCGACGTTGAGGCACACCCAGCGCATGCATTTGGCGGCGAACGATATTTTGACCACGAAGGGTCAGCTTTTCCCGCCGATGGATCCTGCGGATGTTTTTGTGCTGCACTTGCACAAGTATTGGGGGTTTTCGGTCGCCTTACTTGTTCTCCTGGTGGCTTGGAAGTCTCGTTCCTGGCTGGGGCGCGTGCCACGTTTGCGGTGGATTCCTCCTGCACTCATGATTATGCCGATTAACCAAGTCGTTTTGGGGATCTGTGTGGTTCTGACCGGCAAAAGCTTCTGGGTCACCAATCTGCATGTGCTGAATGGGCTTGGTTTGCTGGTGCTGACTTTTTTACTCGCCGTCAGCGTCTGGGCTTCGACCGCTGGACTCGGCTTGAATGGGCAGACAAAGGCTGACAAACCCCTGTCCCCCATCTAGTTTCGCTTCATGACCAAAGATGACTCCACTGCGCCGGGAACTGCTCCCTCATCACCACCCACTGTGGGGGAGGAGGCCATGGCCTTTACCCTGAATGATTTGCTCACGTTGACCAAGTTCCGGCTCAGCGCTCTGGTGATCGTAACGACCTTTGTGGCGTTCTGGTTGAGGGCTGGCACACAAATGAATTTCTGGCTCCTTCTGCACACCATCATTGGCAGCACCCTAGCAGCCTTTGGTGCAGCCGTGTTTAACCAGCTTATGGAGATTGAGCCAGACTCCCGTATGAGCCGAACGGCAGATCGTCCTTTGCCTGCTGGTCGCATCAGTCCTTCGTTGGCTTTTGGGTTGGGATGGCTGCTTAGCGCCATGGGGTTGATTCATTTGGTGCATCGAGTCAATATGGAGGCTGCTGCTTTGACGGCGCTGACACTGGCGACTTATCTCTTCATCTACACGCCTCTGAAAAAGCAGTCCGCTGTGAATACCTTGGTCGGAGCTGTTTCGGGTGCTTTGCCGCCGCTGATTGGTTGGGCTGGGGCTGCGGGCATGCCCGATAAGGCAGTTGCGGTTTCAGATAAGACGACTGAATACTTCCGCTGGAGTTTGCTTTGGGAGCCTGGCGCTATTTATCTTTTCATGCTTTTGTTTCTCTGGCAGTTACCGCATTTCCTAGCGATCAACTGGATGTACCGAGACGAGTATCGCCGAGGTGGATTTGTCATGCTGGCCAATAATGATGAACTAGGTGCTCGCACTTCACGTCATGCTCTGGCCTGGGCTGTCGCTATGCTGTTGCTGATGTTTTATCCTGTTGCCTATGGGCTGGTGAAGCTGTGGCTCTTTCTTCCTGTGGCACTGCTTTTGAATGCGTGGCTTTGTCAGCGGGCCTTAGTGTTTCAAAAGAATCCTGAACGTGCGACTGCGCGTCGGCTCTTTTTTGGAACGCTGATTTATCTTCCAGTTATTTTATTGATCACGGCCTTGGCCTGGAAGTGATCGTCGATAGATTGAACCAACTCCTTTTTGACCTATGTCTACAGATCCAATTCCAGAGGCCCCGCGCCGCATCAATCCGCTGACCTTGTGGGTGCCGATTATCTTCATTGTTCTCGGGGTGGTAGTTTTTTACAATTATCTCATCTACACCTCCATGGAGGCTAAGAAGAACAAAGAAACCCTGACGGATGGTCAAGGCACCACGCGCAGCACCGAGCGTCCGGCTTACCTGGGGCGATTGGAGAAGGATTTGGAGCTGATCGAGCGCAGCGGTAAAACCGTTCATTTGGCCGATTTGCGTGGAAAGATCATTATTGCTTCCTGGGTCTTTACGCGTTGCCCGCGTGGTTGTGCAGGAGTGA
>Ga0164294_10001804_pt1 | contig 19558 bp, 16 predicted proteins | sample GEODES005metaG_FD_111479 | JGI IMG/M metagenome (GOLD analysis project Ga0164294, IMG submission 111479) | Oligotrophic lake water microbial communities from Sparkling Lake, Wisconsin, USA - GEODES005 metaG | ecosystem: Environmental > Aquatic > Freshwater > Lake | place: USA: Sparkling Lake...
AAATCGAGTCCCTCGCCACTCCAACCTTGATCCCTAATCCATGATCAGCTATCTCTTTCCCGCACCCGCCACACCAGCTTAGTTAAGCCCCTCCGCGGTCGAACTTTCGGGTCCGCCTCACTCCGGGATGCGGATTCCTCTGCAATTCATGGTCCGGTGGTGTCGCTCGTGCCTCGCTCAACCACCGGCTACAGGATGGAATCCCTCCGGGATGATCATGCCAGCTCGTTCTCTCGTTCTAAATGACCACCTTCCCGAAATACGAGCGCTACAAAGACTCTGGAGTCGAATGGCTCGGGGAGGTGCCGGAGCATTGGGATGTCCAGTCGCTCCGCGCTGTAGCAGGACTCTACGTTGAAAAGAACCAGCCGGATTTGCCCGTCCTTTCGGTCTATCGAGAATACGGTGTGATCCTCAAGGATTCCCGCGACGACAACCACAACGCCACCTCGCTGGATACCTCAAATTACAAAGTGGTCCGCCCGGGCGATTTGGCAGTAAACAAGATGAAGGCTTGGCAGGGTTCACTTGGTGTCAGCGAGCATCATGGGATTGTCAGTCCTGCTTACATCACTTGTCGTCTCAATCAGGAGAAAGTCACCGGCCGCTACATCCATTATCTTCTCAGATCAAAATCACTCATCGGCGCACTCGACTCGATTTCGTATGGCGTGCGTGTCGGGCAATGGGATATGCGCTTCGAGGACTTCAAGAAGGTCGGCATCACCATCCCTCCTAAACCCGAACAAGGCCGAATCGTCGCCTTCCTCGATCAGAAAATGGCGGAGATCGACGCCTTGATTGCCAAAAAGCAGCGCCAGATCGAACTCCTCGACGAACAAAAAGCCATCCTCATCAACCGCGCAGTCACCCGAGGCCTCAACCCCAACGCCAAGCTCAAACCCTCCGGCATCGAATGGATCGGCGAGATTCCGGCGCATTGGGAAGTTGTTACGTTCAGAAGATTAATCGACGCAATCTGCGATGGACCATTCGGCTCAGGCCTAACGTCGTCCCATTATTCGGATTATGGAACGCGAGTGATCCGACTCGGTAATATTGGAAAAGGGACATTCAAAAATGCGGATAGGGCATTTATTCCCGATCCATACGCGGCGAAGCTTTCTCATCATAAAGTAGTGAGAAATGATTTGCTCGTCGCGGGTCTTGGGGACTCAAACAACCCGGTCGGACGAGCGTGTATCTACGAACGTGACGAACCCGCAATTGTTAAGGCTGACTGCTATCGTGTTCGACTGAAAGACCGACGTCTGAACGGTTTCGTTGCCCTTTACTTGAGTTCCAAAACTGGAGCCGCAGGCTTTTCGGCAGCAACGAGAGGCTCAACTAGATCCCGCGTCAATCTAGAGATTACCAAGGAGGTTTGGGTTGTCCGCCCAGCCGTTGAAGACACCCAAGAAATTGAGGAGTTTGTCGGGCGGTTGGAAGCCACTGCTCAAAAAGCTGTTGCCGCCGTGGAATTTCAAATTGAATCTCTCAAAACACTCCGCAGCACTCTCATCGCCCACGCCGTTACGGGCAGAATCAAAGTCTAAGCGCAACAAAATGGCTAAATTCAAAAAACGAACGTAGAAACTTACAATGGATTTCATCATCGCAATTCGCCCTGTAGTGTCAGTAGGCAGTATACTGCTGAGCCTGAATCACAGCCACGGCACCTCGGTGCAAATGTAGGAGCGGGAATGGGAGAAAAACCGCGAACTGTGGCTGCTACCGCCTCCCTGTGGATGGGCCCTCGGCCTTTCCACAGCATAGCAAGATTCCGATCTTGTATTTCTGCACAGAATTAAAACTACCGCTACAGGGCGAATTCCGGTGATGAAAGAATATGAAGAATACTTCTCTGACGAAGCACTGACCGAGTGCCTCTGCCACATCCGGCTCGGACGGGCGGCAGCCATCCACGAGAGACGTTTTTATCGGAAGGTCTTCGAGTTAATGCCAGAGTCGGATTACACTGTTCTGAACGAGCTTTTCCCACCAAGAAGACTTTGGCACGGCTTCCGCCCTCGTAAAGGAAGTCGGATAAAGATGGCGCAGCATGCGTTTGTGGGTTTGCGGAAATGCATCAACTGGCACCGGCGGAATTCACCGGGCACTCCTTGGGTGCAACGACTCGAAAAATTTCTGAATGATATTCAGCGAGAAGTCCTGACTGAAAAGACGTTTGCGTTCAGCCGTCCGCAGATTATTCCTCAGCCGAAGAAGGGAAAGAACGAGTTCCGAGCCATTGCTTCCTTTCCAAACGTGAAGGACAAGCTCGTCGATGTCATCAATGCCAAATATCTACGGGAAAATCTTGAGGTGTGCCTGGAGGATGCATGCCGAGCCTTTCGATCGGGTAAGAAGCGATATTTGGATCGAAACAGTGCCATTGAAGATATCTACAAGATCCGCGAGAAGTTTCCGGACACACCGCTCTTTGTTACGGAATGCGATATTCGGGGATTTTTCGACTGCGTGCATCACCAAGTAGCGAAGCAATCGCTCAGGCGGGCGATTGACTTGCTCACAGTGAGGAATCCCGAAGTGCAAATCGATCCACGCGCAATTTTGTATTTCCAGCGCTACTTGGAAGCCTACAGCTTTTCAAAGGTGACTCTCAGCCTCGAACCTCGACTTCAACAGCAAACGAAGAATCCACATGCCAAGTTTAAATGGCCGATTTCCGAGGGCATTGAGGCCAACACGCCCGACTATCTGAATTTCTTCCACAAAGACCCCAAGCGATGTCAAATCGGAGTTCCTCAAGGAGGAGCCCACTCTTGCCTGATCGCAAATCTCATTCTCGATCTCGCAGATAAAGAGGTTTGCCTTGCTCTGCATGCGGCGGAGGGAGAGGCAGTCTACCTGCGCTATTGCGATGACATCATCATTGTCAGCTCAGTTGAGAAAACCTGCCGTAAAGCTACTCACGCATACTACAGGGCTTTGAAGGCGGTGAAGCTTCCTTACCACCTTCCAACCGCTCTCAATGGTTCGCTCCGTCAATTCTTCGAAGAATCAAAAACAAAAGAATGCTATCGGTGGGGATCGAAAGACCTATCCGAGCGGCAGTTTCCATGGATCCAATTTCTCGGTTATCAAGTTCGCTACGATGGGCAGATCCGTATCCGGCCGTCTTCGATCAAAAAGCAGAAGGATAAGATCGCCAATCTTGGAGATTCCTTGCGCACTGAACTCAAGCAGCGAAAGGCAAAGGTGTCGTCTAGGCGATTGATGTATCGCTTCAATTCAAAACTCTGGGCATTCTCATCGGGACGAGTGCAACTGCACATTGACCACAAAGGAGCTCTCCCGATGTGTTGGGCGAGTGGTTTCCGACAGCTTTCGAAGCGTTCATTCTCACCAAACCACGTGCGCACCCTCGATCAATTCGCTGGGAAAGAGGGCGCAAGGCTGAAGCGCTTTCTACGAAAATCCCAAATGGGTAAGACTTCCGAGAACAAGACGAGTAGAAACATAGGCTACTTTGGCAAGCCTTTCTCTCACCTCCGCCAGTTCCGGAGGGATCCATCTTGATGCTCGCTTTCCCATCGAATCCCCGCTAAATGAATCCCAGAAAGGAGGACGCTTTGAACACACACCACTACCAACTACGACTTGAAGGGCTGTCCACCGAGCAGGGACAAATCAAAGCTCAAGCGCTCCAGCGTGTGCTGGGCGCGTTGCTGAAAACCGCCGAGCGGGCGACTCGATTACTCGCTACCGGGGAGGGCGATTCGAAAGGACCGCGCCCTGCTTGGTTGGCGAAGACTGTGGATTTCACTGTGACAGGTCTGACGCCGGGTTCGACCATTCTGGAACTTGATGCACCACGGATCGCTGATGTGGCTCCCGACGCCTTCGAGCAGAAGGATTTCTGGCGTGAGGTCCCGCAGGTTGAGGATACCGCACTGGACCTGGCCGCCCTGGCGATTCAGGAAGTGGAACTAGAGGATGCGACTGGCGAACGCTACGACGTTTCGGTGCTGGAAGCCGTGATGGAGTTCAAGCGTGCTGTCCGGGAAGAAGGAGTACGTTTCCAATTAATTCCGAAAGACGCAGGGCGAGGGAGCTTTGAACTGAAGGAAGCCACTTACACTCGGATTGCCGAACGTCGCACCCAGCAACCGGAGCCTCGCGCTTTCATCGTCCACGGAAAACTGGATGAAATCCGCCACAGTGGCGGACGTTTCCGATTGCTGATGGACAATGGCGTCCAATTGTTGGGTCGTCTGCATGCGGAATTCCTGAGTGGAGAATCGCTCAGGCCACTGTGGGGACGCTCCGCCACCGTCGAGGGCATGGTGCATTTTAAACTGAATGGACAGCCCCGCTTCATCGAGGCGCGCAAGATCAGTCCGCCTGCAGTGGGAGATGAAATTTTTTCTAGCCTGCCGATGGTGCCAGCGCGCCTGCAGCAGGAGTCGCTATTTCCCGAATTGGCAACCAAGAGCCGGGACGCCGACCCGATGGCGCTTTGGGGAGCCTGGCCGGGCGAGGAGCCCGTGGAGGAATTGATGGCCCTGCTCGACTGAACCCCACGAACAAATGGACCGATTCCTCCTCGATACCAACATGCTGCTGGGGTTTACCCGGAGGGCGGCGTGGGCGCAATGGGCTTATGAGACCTACGACCTGGGGAACGAATCCACGATGGTCTTCACATCGGTCATCTGTCGGGGCGAGCTTCTCGCGCTTGCGGAGAAAAATGGCTGGGGCACAAAGAAACGTGAGTCGCTGGTCGAGGTGCTGAATCGGTTTCCGACTGTGGACCTGAACAAGGATCCGATCTTGAACCACTACGCCGAACTGGACACCTGGACCCATGGCCGGTCCGTGGTGGATAGCTTACGGCCAGCCCCCCCAAAGCCTGCCGTCAGCATGAAGCAAAACGACCTTTGGATCGCGGCAACCGCCGTGGCGACCGGGGCGAAGCTGATTACCACGGACAAGGACTTCGATCATCTGGACGGAATCTGGCTGAACCGGATCTATGTGAGCCAATCCGCCAAACTATCGTGAAACTTTCGAAAACCAACGAACAATCCCTCGAAGCCTGCATCGAACGCCACCTGACAGGCGGCGAGAGCGTGATGCCTTCACCCGGGGGACCAGTATCGGACGATGTTGGAGTCTATCAACCCAGCAAGGGCTACCTGCGCGGCAAGTCCACGGATTTCAACACCGAGTTCGCCATCGACGAAGGGAAATTCTGGCAGTTCCTCGAATCCACCCAAGCGGCGGAACTGGCGAAGCTCCATTACAAACCGGATTGGAAACGGCAGATTCTCGAACGCCTGCACCGGAAGCTGAAGAAGGACGGCATCCTCGCCGTGTTGAAGAAGGGGTTGGATGTGGACAACGCACATTTCGAGTTGCTCTACCGGCTGCCCTACAATGATCTGAACCCGGACGTCACCGCCAAGTTCGAGTCGAACGTTTTCTCGGTCACTCGGCAGGTGTATTTCTCCAGCGTCGATCAGAAGTCGGTGGACATGGTGGTGTTCCTCAACGGCCTGCCACTCGCCACGCTGGAACTCAAGAACCCGTGGACCGGCCAGAACGTCAACCAGGCGAAAAAACAATACCGTGACGACCGCGACCCGAAGGAGACGCTGTTCAACTTCAAGCGCTGCCTCGTCCACTTCGCCGTCGATCCCGACGAGGTTTGGATGACGACCAAGCTGGATGGGAAATCGACGTATTTCCTACCCTTCAACAAAGGCCTGCCGGATGGCCAAGGCAAAGGGAATCCGGTCAATCCGAATGGTCACAAGAGCGCCTATCTCTGGCAGGAGATCCTCACCCGCCACAGCCTCAGCAACATCATCGAGCACTACGCCAAGCTCACGGTGGAGAAGGACAAGGCGGGCAAGTCCAAGGAGACACTCTATTTCCCGCGCTATCAGCAGCTACAGGTGGTGCGATTGCTACTGGCCGATGTGCAGGCGAAGGGCCTTGGCAAGCGTTATCTCATCCAGCACTCCGCCGGATCGGGGAAATCCCACTCCATCACCTGGCTCGGCTATCAGCTCGTGGAGCTCTACGACAAGAGTGGGCAGGAGAACCTGTTCGACTCCGTCATCGTCGTCACCGACCGCCGCGTGCTCGACCGCCAGATCGACAAGAACATCCGGCAGTTCGCCGAAGTGAAGAACATCCTCGCCCACGCCAACAGCGCCGCCGAACTCCGAAGCCATTTGGAGGCAGGCAAGAAGCTGATCACCACCACGATCCAGAAGTTTCCAAAGATCGTCGATGGTATCGCCGACATGAGTGACAAGAAGTTCGCCGTCATCATCGATGAGGCGCATTCCTCCCAAAGCGGAGATTCTGCCGACAAGCTCAACATGTCGTTGGGAGGCGGAGGCGACGAAGAAGAGCCGGAAGACTATCAGGAATTGATTCTGCAAGCGATGGAGCGCCGCAAGATGGGCAATAACGCCTCCTACTTCGCTTTCACCGCCACCCCGAAGAAAGCCACGCTCGAAAAGTTCGGCACCCGCAATGCCGATGGTGGATTCGATCCCTTCCACCTCTATTCGATGAAGCAGGCCATCGAGGAAGACTTCATCCTCGACGTGCTGGCGAACTACACGACCTACAAGAGCTACTACGAGGTTCAGAAATCCATCGAAGACAACCCGGAGTTCGACACCGTCAAGGCGCAGAAAAAGCTCCGCGCCTACGTCGAGAGCCACGCGCAAACCATCGGCACCAAGGCCGCGCTGATGGCCGATCATTTCCTCAGCCAGGTCGTCGCCACCAAGAAACTGAGAGGCCAAGCGCGCGGCATGGTCATCACCCGCAACATCGAGAGCGCCATCCGCTACTTCTTCGCGATCCGCGACGAACTCAAGAAAGCAAACGCGCCATTCCAAGCCATCGTCGCCTTTTCCGGCAAGAAGATGGTGGATGGCATCGAATACACAGAAGAGTCGCTCAATGGTTTCCCATCCAAGGACATCCCGGACAAACTGGCCGGTAACGTCAAAGCCGGAGAAACCAACTACCGCCTGCTCGTCGTCGCCAACAAATACCTGACCGGCTTCGACGAGCCGTTGTTGCACACGATGTATGTGGACAAGCGCCTGCAAGGGGTGCTCGCCGTGCAAGCCCTGTCCCGCCTGAACCGCTGCAACGCGAAGATGCAGAAGCAGGACACCTTCATCCTCGATTTCTACAATACCGCCGCCGAGATCAAAGCCGCCTTCGACGACTTCTACACCGCCACCTCACTCACCGAGCCGACCGACATCAACGTCCTCCACGATCTCAAGGACGCACTCGACGACACCGAGCTCTACAGCGACGAGGACATCGAGAAATTCAACGAGCTCTTCTTCAACGGCGAGGACGCGGAGAAGCTCCATCCGATCATCGACGAAACGGTCGCCCGTTTCGACATGATCGAGGACGAGGAAGACAAGATCGATTTCAAGATCAAGGCCAAGCAGTTCGTGAAGCTCTACGGCCAGCTCGCGTGCATCATGCCGTTTTCCAATCCGGCATGGGAGAAGCTCCACTGGTTCCTGAAATTCCTGATCCCCAAGCTCAAGGTGAAGGACAGGGACAAAGACCAACTCGACGAACTGTTGGAAAGCGTGGATCTCTCCACTTACGGCCTCGAACGCGTTCGCCTCAACCAGCACATCGAGCTGAATACTGAGGAAACCGAACTCGAACCGGAAAACCCCAACGTCCGCGGCCATCACGGCGGCGAGGAGGACGAATCACCGCGGGATGACATCATCCGACATTTCAACGAACGCTTTTTTTCGGCATGGGATGCGACGCCAGAAGAGCAACGCGTGAAATTGATCAACATCATGGAGCGAGTTCAAGCAAGCGCGGCCTATCAGGCTCAAGTGGTGGATAACCCCGATGCACAAAACCGCCGCATCGCCCTCGAAAGCCTCATTTCTCAGGCCGTGAATAAAGAGCGCAAGAAGGATCTCGACCTCTATAAGGTCTACGCTGGCGATTCAGATTTCAAAAAAGCCTTTGAGGAAAGCATCATTCGGATTCTCGCGCTGCACGAGAAGAGCAAGTCTGCCTGAGAACATCTGGGAACAATCATCGACGCGTCCTCAGCACGGCAGCTCTCCTAGTCATTATCATCTAGTAGATTCTTCAATCCGCCGAAGAAATCTGCGAGTTCATCGGTGCTTGGGGCCGCACCGAGGATATCGTCGTAAGTGGTATGATCGAGAAACTCGTCATCGAGCTCGCCGATGAATGAACTGGGTTGACAACCCGTTTCTTGGCCCCACTTGATGCGAGTGCCGCAGTAGGTCATGGTTAGATTGTCCTGGGCCCGAGTGATGCCGACGTACAGCAGTCGGCGCTCCTCATCCTTCGTGCCCTCGGCGATGCTGCGGGTGTGGGGGAGGAATCCCTCCTCAAGCCCTACTAGGAAAACGATGGGAAACTCGAGCCCTTTCGAGGCGTGTAGAGTGATGAGGGTGACGCCGTGTTTTTTTTCAAGATCGTCATCCTCGCGCTCCGACGCCAGTGCGCTGTGGTCGATAAACGACTGCAGTCCTTTGCCCTTCTCCGTGTGCTTGCGTAGGCTATCAATCACACTGGCGATTCCTTCGCCGCGTTGTTGGCGTTCGCTGTCGGTCTTGCAAGCCCGCTCGATCCATGGGAGGTACTCGATCTGCTTGATGAGTGCATGCAGGACATCTGCAGGGTTCTCCTTGGCGATCTCGATGCGGTTCTTGGCACCGGCGATGGTTGCGACAAACTCTTGGACGGCGTTTGTCGCCTTGGGACCTAACTGGTCGGTGAAATTGGGATCACAAAGTGCCTGCCAGACCGATTGTTCATGCTCGCGGCTCCAGTCGGTCGCGAGGACAGCCGTCGTTTGTCCGATGCCTCGGTTAGGCGCATTGAGCACGCGGAGCAATGGGACATCCGCATCGGGCGATGCCAGCAACTGCGCATAACCTAACACATCTCTAACTTCCCGGCGATCATAGAAACTTTGAGCGCCGACCATTCGGTAGGGGATTTTGCGCTCACGCATCGCCAACTCCAGCTTGCGGCTCTGGCTGTTCGTGCGGAACAGGATCGCGAAGTCTTCCCACTCACGACCGACGGCTCCTTTGTCCGCCATGATTTCCTCGGCGATGAACTCCGCTTCCTCCTCGTCCCCAGGCATAGCCACAATTCGAACAGGGTCGCCAGCCTTGCGGGTGGATCGCAGGATTTTCTCACGCCGGCCGGTGTTGTGCTTGATCAAGCTGTTGGCGGTGTGCAGCACGGCATGGGTTGAGCGATAATTTTCCTCAAGGCGGATCACCTTGGGGTTCGGGAAAAATTTCTCAAACTGCAGGATGTTTGCGACTTCCGCGCCGCGCCAGCCGTAGATTGATTGGTCGTCATCCCCGACGACACAGACGTGGTAGTTGGGCGGGCCGACGAGCTGTTGGAGCAGCTGCATCTGGAGTGCGTTGGTGTCCTGGAACTCGTCGACCGTGACGCGGGTGAAGCGCTGGCGGAACATCTCGCGGACATCGGCGTGTTCTCGGAGGATTTGCTCGGCGAGGAGCAGAAGGTCATCGAAATCCACGGCATTTTGCGCTCGCAGCTCGTTCTGGTAGGCGACCGCAAGCATGGCGAAGTACTCATCTTCCAAACTTGCCGGGTCGATGCCCTTGTTTTTCCCCTTGGAGATCGCGGAAAGCACCTCCTCAGGCTTCACCTTTTCGGACGTGCCACCCTTGCGCACGAGGAGTTGTTTCATCAACCCAACTTGGTCGGAGTGCGAACAAATCGAGAAGTTCTTCTTGTAGCCGAGTTTTTCAATACCACCCCGTAGGATGCGAACGCAAAGCGAGTGGAAGGTGCAAACGGTCATTTCCTCCGCCGATTTCTTGGAAACCATGCCAGCGATCCGCTCGCGCATTTCACTGGCGGCTTTGTTGGTGAAGGTTACCGCGAGAATTTCCGAGGCAGGGATCCGTTTTTCGAGCATGTGGGCGATCCGGCAGGTGACCGTCCGAGTCTTGCCCGTACCAGCCCCCGCGAGAAGCATCACCGGCCCGTCCAAAGAGCCTACGGCTTCGCGCTGGGCTTGATTGAGGGAATCAAAAGAAAATGAGGAAGCCATAGGCATGCGGAGCAAAGCGGGACGGTGGCAAGGTGGCGAGTGCGGAGTTGGAAATCATGAGAATTCGCCTTCTGCGTGCTCTCGGACGAAAATAACCATTTTTGCCTTGCCAATACGGGCCTGATCCTTAGGTTGCCCGTCCCATGCCAAGAGTCGGAGGAAAAGCAAAAACACGGAAAGCCGTTGCCAAGCGTTTCAAAGTCACTGGGACAGGGAAAATTCTTCGTCGGAAACAAGGGGCTCGCCACTTGTTGCAAGGCAAGAACAGTAAGCGCAAGCGTCGTCTTGGGCAAGCTGCTCTCGTCTCCGATGCTGACCTTCGCAACGTCAGGGAGAATCTTCCTTTTTCCCGCTAACTGAATCGCATCAACGAATAATACGCCCCGTCCGCGAATCGGACGGCCTTTACACAGCCTGATCCTGAGAGGGAGACAAGAACAGTCGAGACTGTGGAAGGAATTGAAAATAACGGTCTGTTCAAACCAATAATACCATATGCCACGTGCCACTAACTCACCGGCCAGCCGTGCCCGCCGCAAGCGGACGCTGCTCCGTGCCAAGGGTTTCCGCGGTTTCCGCTCGAAACTCTTTCGCTACGCCAAGGACGCTGTCCGCAAGGCGTTGACCTACGAGTATCGGGATCGCAAAAGGCGCAAGGGTCAATTCCGCCGCTTGTGGACTCAGCGTATCAACGCTGCATGCCGCAACGAGGATCTGACTTACTCGCGCTTCATCGAAGGCCTGAAAGCTGCCGGAATCGAAGCTGACCGCAAGATCCTCTCGGATCTCGCGGTCAATGACGCTGCTGCATTTTCAGCCATCGTTGCGCAAGCGAAGAAAGCCCTTGAAGCGAAATCCGCTTCCAAGGCCGCCTAAGCAGCCCAGAACCTGAAAACCATCAAACGCCGTCCAGCTTCGTGCAGGACGGCGTTTTTTATGCCTGAAAATCCACTGATGAGGGAGAAATCCTCTTGCCCTCACCGGATTGTCCATCCATCCTGTGCGCCCCCGAGGCGGCTTGGCGGAATTGGTAGACGCGCTCGACTCAAAATCGAGTTCTAACGAGTGTGGGTTCGAGTCCCACAGCCGCTACTTCAGTGCACATGCCCACGGGATGAACGCGCTCTCTCGCGTGTTGGCTTCGGCGCCCTCGCCGGAGTATTTGCTGGCAAGCTGGAGATTTGTTTTCGCCAACCCATCCCGCACCCGAGGGCGCGTGTGCTCCCCGTGGTGCAAGATTTCCGCCACCCTCCGCACCCTACGAAAGCCCATTTTGGGGTTGGAGTCTTGGTGGGACTTCGATTGAATCAATTCAACCGCGTTTTTCCTCAATCCAAGCAGCATGACCCCACTTCGAACCATCGGCATCATTGCAGGCAACGGAGTTTATCCCGAAACCTTCATCGCCGAGGCCCGTAAAAAATCGCCAGGCATCCGCTTGGTGGTCGCTGCATTTCATGGAGAGACGCGGCCGACCTTGGAGACATTGGCCGACGCCACCGAGTGGGTTCGCGTGGGGCAGTTGTCCAAGTTGATCCAGTTCTTCCGAAAACAGGGTGCGGATCAGGCGGTGATGATGGGCCAGATTTCGCCGAAGAATCTATTCGATTTGCGGCCAGACCTGAGGACCTTGATGATGCTCGCCAGAGTGAAAGAGCGGAACGCCGAAACCTTGTTTGGTGCGATCGGTGATGAGCTCGCCAAAGACGGCATCGCGCTGCTGCCGGCCACCACCTTTCTGGAGGATCACCTCCCTGGGCCAGGGCATGTCTGTGGGCCAGCCTTCAAAAAGCGCCAAATTTCCGATGCGGCGTTTGGCTTTCGTATTGCGAAGCAAACCAGTGCGCTCGACATCGGTCAGAGCGTGGTGGTGCGTCACGGCACGGTCCTTGCCGCCGAGGCGTTTGAGGGCACCAACGCTTGCATCAAGCGCGGCGGCGAGCTCGGCCGCGGCAAGGAGGTGCTGCTCGTGAAGGTCTCCAAGCCCAACCAAGATTTCCGGTTTGATGTGCCAGTGATCGGGCCGGACACCATTGAGAATTGTGCGGCAGCTGGGGTAGGGGGGATCGCCATCGAGGCAGGGAAGACCATTCTATTAGAAAAAGATAGGGTCGCTGAGCTCTGCGACCAATTCAAGATTGGAATCCACGCGATCTAACTAAATCTGTCAAAGATCCATCGTTCACTCAGGGCAATAAATCGATGTAGGTTCCTGGGTCACTGCCCGGGATCTCGATTGCGCCGCACGTTTTCGCGTAAAATTCTTTTGGGCCGACACCTCCGATGATCGCATAAGCGTAGCCGATGTCGCGCAGCCCTTCGAGCGATTTTAAAAGCAGAGCTTTTCCCAAGCCCATGCCCCGAGCGGTTTCCACCACACCGGTGGGACCAAAAAAACCGCGTTGCGTGGTCTCGTAGCAGGCAAATCCGAGGATCTGCTTTTCCTTGGTAGCGATGAAGCAACTGATCGGCTGCCGGGTCATTGCGACCTCGACCTCGCTCACCCATTTTTCTGAAAAGTGCGCCCGAACAAAGGCTGAAACCGTGTGCTTTTCAAAGGCCCGAGCACGCCGCAGCGTCACTCCCTGTGCGGTTGCGGATTCATCGAGCGCGGTGGAACTCGGCAAATCATAGAGGCGGACGAGCATGTCTATCATGAAAGGAGTAAAACGAGACAGGACCGATTCGCAAAGCTCGATTTATGGCAATTCTTAATCCTGCTCCGCGATTCTCACCCTAACCGCAAGAAAAATGCCACGCGAGAATCAGATCGTGCGGCTTGCCAGTTGACCCCGTCGCTCTCGCCGAGTAACTTCCGCGCACTCTTGCATTTTACCCTATGAAAACACCAATTACCGTATCCATCACGGGTGCCGCTGGCCAGATCGGCTACGCCCTACTTTTCCGCATCGCCTCCGGTTTCGTCTTCGGACCAGATCAACCGGTCAATCTTCGGTTGATCGAGATCGAGCCTGGCCTGCCCGCTCTCCAAGGCGTCATGATGGAGCTCGACGACTGCGCATTTCCGCTGCTCAACGAGGTGGTGGGAACTGCTGATCTTGATGAAGGCTTCAAAGATGCCAACTGGTGTTTGTTGGTTGGCTCGGTGCCGCGCAAGGCCGGAATGGAGCGCGCCGACTTGCTCGGGATCAACGGCAAGATTTTCACCGGTCAAGGCCAAGCCATCGCGCGCAATGCGGCCAAGGACGTCCGCGTGTTGGTCGTCGGCAACCCGTGCAATACCAATGCACTCATCGCCATGAACAATGCGACCGGCATCTGCAAATACCGGTTCTTCGCCATGACGCGTCTGGATGAAAATCGTGCAAAAAGCCAGCTCGCCCAGAAGGCGGGTGTTCATCAATCCAAGGTGACCAACCTCTGCATTTGGGGAAATCACTCGGCCACTCAATACCCCGATTTTACCAATGCCAAGATCGATGGTCGTCCCGCGACCGAGGTGATCACCGACACCGAATGGCTGAAGGGCGAATTCATCGCCACCGTGCAACAACGCGGCGCCGCCGTCATCAAGGCACGCGGCCTCTCCTCGGCAGCCTCTGCGGCAAATGCCGCGCTAGACACCGTCAAGAGCCTGATCACTCCAACCCCAGCCGGAGATTGGTATTCGGTAGCAGTGTGCTCGGACGGCTCCTATGGCATCGAGGAGGGTCTCATGGCATCCATGCCGATCCGGACCGATGCGGATGGCTCATGGTCTGTGGTCCAAGGAGTGCCAGTCGACGCGTTTAGCCAAGCGAAAATCGACCTGACAATCAACGAGCTCAAGGAAGAGCGCGACGCCGTGAAGGGCTTGCTTCCCGGCTAAGAACGAGCGACGCCATTCAGTTTCTCGATCTTCTCAAATCCCGCGTGATGGGCCTCCATTTCGCGGGATTTTTGCGTCGAAAAAAATCGCCCACGTCGATGCAAAATGATCTCGTCAACGATGGAAACTGTAGTACCTTGAGAAGTTCGATTTTCCCTCACCCCCATGTACAACGACACCTATGAACTACCCGTGCCTTACCAGCAAATCCTTGATCAAGCAGTGGATCCCGTCAGAGTCAGCGTGACTTTGTTAGATCGCGACAACCTGCCGCTTGCTCGTGGTGCCGCCGTGCTTCCACTCGTGCTTGGGGTGGGGGTTTTCTGGCCAAGCTGCCCGATGCCCGCAGCCGACCGACTGTCGACCGCGAAGTTCTTTGCCCTGCCCACTGGTGAAAAGCTCAAGCTGCGCAACCTTTCACTGTGTGACGACAGCCCACCACAATATCACTTCTGGGCGAATCCTTCATGAAAATGAGAACTTTGCAGAAATTAACTAGAACTCACTAGACCTGCCGTCCGGCTCGAGGAACCCACGATCTACTAGAAATCGATCGGCTGCGAGAACCGTCAGTTCGAAGTTTCGGTGGCTCACGTTGAAATTGAAAAACGAATGATCTGCACCTACGAAGTCGACTAACTCACAGGAATTGCCGCGCCAACGGAGGCGTCGACGAAATTTTTCGACTTCGGAAAAAGGCGTGATCCGATCTGATTTTCCGTGAAAAAAAAGCATCGGAGGCAGCTTTCGGCGCATCAGCCGTGTTGGACTCATGCGTTTGGCGGTGCGCCGATCAGGAAACCGAGCGGATGCGGCATCTTTACTCGCAGGGTCTACCAAGGCGCTGAACAAAATCAACGCCTGTGGAAAACAATCGACACCATCAACCGCCGGCAGGTGCTTGGGCTTGGGCATTGCCGCAAGGAGGGCCAGAAGTGCGCCACCGCCAGCACCACCAATTACGACTTTCTTAGGGTCTATGTTGAACGTGTCCGCGTTCTGACGCAACCAGCGGATCAATTCACGAGCATCGTCGATCGCCTCCATCGCGCTGGTTCCATGTTTGCCCAGAGTGCGGGTTTCAGCGGCGACGGCGAGCGCGCCACGGCTCGCAAAGTGAAGGCAGTGGGGGACAAACTGCGTCGGTGTGGGGGAGTCCCAAAGTCCGCCATGAAAAAATATGACAACCGCTCGCGGTGGGCCGTCGCGTCCATCTGGAAAAAACAGGTGAGCCAGCGCATCGCCCTCTGGACGCCGTGCGTAAACGTAAGTGGCTGCGTCCTTGAGGACTTCGCGGTCCCGCGCCTCGCCAATTGGCGCCACTTTTTGCAAAATTTGACTCATGGTTGATAATTTCGAGCGCTCAATCACTCGCGTCGTGCAATTTGTTTGTTGTGATATCGGCCATCTTGTCCAATCGTTTCGGTCATGAAATGTCTATTTTTTGCATTTTCGTTGATCTCCAGCGCGCTGGCTCTTGCGGATGAGACGCTTCAGCCCGCTCTTGAGACGACCTACAGCGCTTGGCGTGAATCGATGATCCGGCGTGACGCATCGATCTGGCAGCGGGTGACCGCGGAACACCGCCGCGTGGAGGTACGCAATCGCATCGTCTCGGAAAAATTGCCATTCCCAGCATCTGTCTTCGAGTTGCCCACCGTGCCGCCGACGGTTAGGGGCCTCAAGTTGCTCGAAGCGAAAGCAAACGGCCCGACCGCCAAGGCCTCATACTTCGGGAAAATTGACTTCGGGGTCGGGGGTACGCCGTCCGACAACCTCCTAGTCCTGTCATTCGTGAAGGGCAATGGGGGATGGCTCTACGATCGTGCGGAATTCGTTAATCTGGAAGCACTCCCAACCGTCCGTAAAGAACTGGCAACTGGCAACCTCAAGTACCTCAAAGAAACTCCTGAAACTCAGCCATCCGGCAAAATTCCAACGATCCCAGTTGCAGTCCAACCCGCAAAGCACGTGGCGAAAGTTTACGTTTTCTGCCCAGGCCGCGAGGTCGAAGTCGAGGTCAACAAAGTAAGTCGGCATCATTTTGCCAACGCCAAGGAAGCCGAGGTCGTCATCGGCGGTGCACTCGATGGCGCAAATGAGGTCAAATATACGATCAAAAAGCTGCCTGGTAGCACCGGCAAAGAGGCGATGACCGTGCGGGTCTATCTCATGCCTCAGATTTCAACTTCGAAACCCCTAAAGGTTTTCGAATACCAACTCATTGAGGGTCAAAAGCCAAAGTCGGCGTCGGGCTCATTCGTCGTGGACGCCGCCACGCTTGCTAAACTCGCTGGTTCCTAATCCTGCGCAGGCTGAGTCGGATCGCTTTGTGGGCGGTTCTCAGCAGAACAGTGAGTTGGGATAATGGCGCGAGTATGGTGCGCCGGGACATTCCATCACAGTCACGCTTCTTCGTTTCGTATTACATATATTGTAACAAGTTGTGATTTAGCCCAAGCTCTGCAATCTGGGCTGGAGCGCGTCTACTAGACCTGCTTCGATGTCTCGGACATGAACACGAGTCAACGAACCCTTGTGAAGCTCATCGCGGACGCTAAAACGCGGAGTGCAAAGACACGTCGGCCGATTTTTCGAATCTATCAGATTCATGCAGCCATCAGCTCGGGTACGTATCCAAATTGCTCTCAACTGGCGGCGGAACTCAGTGTCCAGCGCAAAACTGTTCAGCGCGACATCACATTCATGCGCGACGAGCTCAAGTTGCCGCTGGTTTACAATGATTCGCAGCACGGCTACTACTACCGCAAAGATGTCTCATACTTTCCGGTGTTTCAGACCACGGTCCAAGATCTTGCGGGCCTATTTCTGGCTCGAACCGCGCTCGAATCGATCCGAGGAACCGCCTTGGCCAATGTCCTCAACGAGGCATTTGAGCGAATCACTCACGGGATCCTTGGCGAAGTTCAGTTCTCTTGGGGCGATCTTGATGAGGCATTCACCCGCAAATCCGCCGAGGCGAATGCTACAAGCATTGAATTATTTGGAAAAATAGCACATTCTATTTTGAATCAACATGTTACGTCTTTTTATTATAGAAAACTAGGAGCGGATCAGTTTGAGACTCGACAGGTGCAGCCTCTGCATTTGGGTCAGGTCGAGGGTGGCTGGTACCTGATCGCACACGATCTGAAACGCGATGCGCTACGTACCTTTGCCCTCCCGCGCATCAGCCGCTTCAAGGTCGGCAGTGCACATTTTGAAAGGCCTCAAGGCTTTGATGGAAGTAGCTATTTAAAGCAATCGTTTGGAATCTGGAATGTCGATGGTGACGAGACGCGGCAACTGGTGCGGGTTGAACTCCGCGACTACGCCGCACGCCTCGCGCAAGAGCGCCGTTGGCATCCCACTCAAGAGGTCGAAGCTCTGAATGCCAAAGGTACTCGTGTCGAGGTAAGGTTTGAGATCGGCCGACTGGAGGAAGTTTTGCGGTGGGTCCTGAGCTTTGGCCGACAAGCAAAAGTGATAGGTCCGCCCGAGTTGCTTCGTATGGTTCATTCTGAGGTGAAAGCGATGCAGACGTGACGGCGGGATTTCGAAAGATTTTTCTGAACAAATCGCCACATCTATCACCGCTTGCTCATGGATTCGATCGACAGCCAAACTCGTACCAAGTAAATTCGTCGGCCGAGCTCTCCACCACTCAATTTCCATCATGCAACGCTATTTGATCTCCATTCTCCTTTCCGCCCATATGAGCCTCCTCGGAGCTCAGACGCCGGAAAAACCCGCCAACTCCGTTGAGAAACCTGCTACAGAAGCTCCCGCAAAAGAGGTTGCCGAAAAACTCATGGAACCGATCGTTCGCGAGGGCGCGGTGATGATCGCTGGCAAGAAAGTCCCCTATCAAGTCACCACCGCAAAAATTCAGATTAAGGGTGATGATGGAAAGCCGCGAGCCTCGATTTTTCATGTGAGTTACACCCGCACCGACACCAAGGAGCCCTCGACCCGCCCAGTGCTCTTTGCTTTCAACGGCGGACCGGGATCCTCATCCGTTTGGCTCCATATCGGTGTGCTGGGTCCAAAAATCGTCAATCTCCCTGGCGATGGGACCACCGCAGCCATTCCCCCTGCCGTCGTGGTTGAAAACCCTCACAGCATCCTGGACGTTTGTGACTTAGTTTTCATCGACCCTGTTTCCACAGGTTACAGTCGTGCTGAAAAAGAGGTGAAGGCCGATGAGTTCCATGGTGTGGACGAGGACATCGAGGCGGTTGGGAATTTCATCCGCCGCTGGGTGACCGAGCACAGCCGCTGGTCATCGCCCAAGTTTGTTCTGGGCGAGTCCTACGGCGGAATCCGTGCAGCCGGTCTGTCTAACCATCTTCAAACCCGCTATGGCATGAACCTCAACGGCGTGGTCCTGCTGTCGTCGTTGATGGATTACGCGACGATCCAACCCAGTCGCAGCAATGAAATTTCTTATGCCACATTCCTTGGCTCGTTCACTGGGGCCGCTCACTACCACCACAAGATCCAAGGCGATCGCGAAGCCCTCATCAAGGAAAGCAATGAATTCGCGTTCGGCGAGTATGCCACCGCGCTTCTGAAGGGAAATGACCTCGATGCTGCTGCGCGGCAAGGCTTGGCCGAGAAATTGGCGAGGTTGACGGGCGTCAGCGCCACGACTTGGTTGAATCATGATCTTCGGATGCACCCTACGTTTTTCCGTGCAGAACTTCTCCGCAAGGAGGGCAAGGTCATAGGCCGCTTTGACGCACGGGTCGCATGGGACACCACCGACAAATCAGCCGCCTCCGCTGAATATGACCCCTCGTACGCACTTTCATTTGGCGCATTTTCTTCGGCCATGCTCGACTATCTTGGGCGCGACCTCGGGTGCAAAGAGGATCAGCCTTACGAGATTCTTTCCCGCAAAGTGCAACCATGGCGTTGGACCGGCGGCAACCAAGTGGTCGATGTCAGCGACCGCTTAGCGAATGCGATGGCCGACAACCCGCATCTCAGAGTGCTCATCATGGGTGGGCACACCGACCTTGCCACCCCACCCGCCGGCACAGCCTATTCAGTGCGACACATGCGGGATCTTCCCGCTGGGGTGAGGTCTAACATATCGACCACCTATTACGATGGAGGACACATGTTCTACCTCAACCCGCCCGACCGAACAAAGTGCCGCGAGGACCTCATCAAGTTCATTAAGCCGGGAAATTCTTGAAAGATTGATGACTCCATCAGCTTACCCCATCGCGTGTTCTACAGGGGGGTATTCGGTTTGATTTGGTTTGGAAATTCTTCTCATTTCTTAACAAGCTTTGTCGAATTTCCAGCATTTCCATTGCCACTCGCCTCATAATACTGCCAATGTTTTTAGCTCTCGCGTAACGCGGTAGGTCAATGCTGCCACACGGCGTACCCCTGCCCTCGCAACCACTCCGCATGGTCGGCCTCAAGGCGCTTCGCAGCTTCTAGACTCAACAATTCTTGAGTCGGAAACCGCTCATACCAAAACCCCCTAGTAATTGGACTTTAGTTCGGAGCGCCAGCGTTTACCTGATCGCGCATCCAACCGTGGATCATCGAGTGGACCTTGTCCGGGGTGGTCCAGCCTTTGGCTACCG